>Ga0210059_1005267_pt1 | contig 20830 bp, 13 predicted proteins | sample Ectturendosymbi2_FD_188042 | JGI IMG/M metagenome (GOLD analysis project Ga0210059, IMG submission 188042) | Ecteinascidia turbinata endosymbiont from Florida, USA - Sample 2 (SPAdes) (version 2) | ecosystem: Host-associated > Tunicates > Ascidians > Unclassified | place: Key West, Florida...
CAGTGAAAAATGTACTTTTTCGTTCCTTCTGTACATCCATGTATGCATCACAATTATGGTGTGATTTCAGGAAGACATACATCCGCAGATTGCGTGTGGCCTATAACTTTGGTTGCAGGGCTCTGTACACTTTCCGTGGCGAACGAGTGTTAGTAGTCATCAGGTTCAATGTAACATTCGTACCTTTGAGGCCTCATTGCGAAAAAATGTGTACCTGTTTCTTGAACGATGGAAAAAGTCCAACAATACATGGCTGCGCGCTTTGATGCAGTCAAATTGTTTATATTCGTCCTTCTTTGAACACTACAACTCCTATTTACTTTGTGACTGAGTGCCCGGACGTTCCAGTTAGGGTTGCCAGATGAAAATATCAATAAAAAGCCAAACAGTGCTGACAACTGGCCAAAAAAAGGCCAAACCGATTATTTCAAAACCAGAAAAAGGCCAAATTTTGTTTGTGGCATTGCTATTTCTTTGTCACATAGGAACATCTAAACTACAAGAATATCATTAGAAATTTTCTTCAAAATTTGCATTAAGTCTTGCTGGCATTGTATTGGAGCTCATTACTGATGCTTCTCTGACTTTTCACGGTTTGTGAGATTGCACACTTTGTGTACAATGGTGCCACAGTTTGCATACTGATCCACTGGCAGCTTTCTGCCCCCATACCAAAGTCATCTCCCATTCACTCCTGTACTTACAACCAGAATGATAAGAGCACTTCCTCGATGTCATTGTCACATTTATATCGCGGAGACGCAGACCGGTCTGCAAGCGTTGAGCCTGCTTGGTGCTTGCAACACATGAAATGATTTTTTTGCATCGTCACTGGAAACGCGTGCACTGTGTAAACATTTCCAGTGATTACGCAAAAACTTTATTTCAAATCTTGCATACCTCAAATCTTACTAACATCGCAAGCCTGGCGTCGGTCTAATATGGCATTTATTACAAGTACTTTGCAAATGTGTTGCCGAATAAAATGGAATAGTAATGTTTTCCTTCAGAGGAAGCTTTTTCAGCGTGAAAAGGCCAAACGAATTTTTTAAGGCCAACCAGCTTGAGTTGAGGCCAAAAAAGGCCAACTAAACTTTTTTAGGCCAACCAACGTCAAACAAAGGCAGATTTCTGAAATTTGGTCTAAAATAGATCAACCTGGCAACCCTGGTTCCAGTGTTAGTTTGAGGGCGTGTGCAGACAACAACGCATTCGTTCTTCACCTGACCTTAGCCAGGGTTGAACTCTATTTCTTAACGTGCAATGTTCGTGTCTTACTCTGGACGTAGTGTTTACCACGTGGTGCGTGTTAGTGAACAGGTATCTTTTATCCTGTGATCCTACCAACAACGCCGTAACTAAATGTTCTGTGTCTGTTATTACAAATCAGTGTTGTGCAGGTAGCGTGCACTTGTGCTGCATGGACTTCGTGTCTGGTTCAAAGAATAAAATATTAAAATAAATGTCAGCGAATGTTTATTTCAAAAATCATTATATGCTTATTGGTAAATACATTTTTGTTATTCCCTCAGCCTTTTTTTCGTAGGACGTTTTAGGGACACGGGCGTCGGAAAGAAGGCCAACGCCTCCCCGGATTTTGAAATTGGACATTTTCTCATCATATTTTTGCAAAAAAGGTTGTTTTCTTAGTTTCGAGTGGTGGAAATGTAATTTTGCCACTTTTGGCCCCCTGCAAAAATATTTTTGACCCACTCCTGGAAAATCCACTAATGGCCCTTCCCTGGAAAAAAAATCCAAGTCCAGCACCCATGTTTAGGGGTACATGCTCATGTATCAAAATACTGAAGGGGTACATGGCCAGAGAAAGTTTGGGATCCCCTGACCTAAACGGAATGAACCATTCAAACTGGCTTCGCAAGGTGAGCTCAGGCAGCAACGGTTATTGAAGCTTCGAGGGATAACTCCAATGTATAATGCGTTATATGTTTGTCAGTAGTGTGTAGTTGGATGATTGCAGGTACCATTGGATGATATCGATATGCCCGAACAAGTATCTTCAGCTCCAAAACTTTCTTAAGAAACGAACGTAGGCTAACTATTCAAACAACTTGAAATGAGTTTTGCTACGCCCTCACCACACCGGCTACTTGCTAATGAGACTGGATTAATGCGTGTACCCGCAGGGACAGAATTCAGACGAGTCGCTTGTTAATTGCCTTTCAACTAGAGGGCAGGGTAGCTTGTAATAAACAGATCGATGATATCGTCGAGCAGCGACTGGAGACACAGCATATTACATCAGCATGTGGAAGGCTGTTGTTGAACCGGTTGTAGCAGAGCAAATGCAACTTCGTATACGACCTTCGCTATGTCTTTGCTTCTATACGACAACAGTACCTTCTAATGCTGACGTATTGGCATCCAGAAAATAATCACGCTCGCCATTACAACATGCACAATAGGAGAAATGTGTTTTGAATGTATCTTTTCTAAAAAAACAAGATTACATGAAGGACCGTGATCAGACGACTTGATGGAGCCGCGAAATCATGTGTTAAATCGAGCTTCCACAAACCTCCAAAAATAAATGCTGAAGATGAAAACTTACGATGCTAACCAAAACTGAAAAAATGCAGAAATTTAAACAATATACAGCAAAGAAGTGTGATGCGTTGTTTCTGCCTCTCATGAATTCAATGGTAATATGATTGAGTTACATCATACAGGGCTCAGAGGAGATGTGCTGACATTTTTAAAGAGTTCAATTCGTGCATATTTGATAAAAGCAGGGGCGTAACGAGGTTAGATGGCTCCCAGGGCAAGAAGCAAGTTTGACGCCCCCATGTTCGAACGTGAGGTCTTTCGGAAGCAAATGCACTGTAATTGAAGAAAGTACTTGTGACACTGTTGAGACTTTTCGGCGCCCTCAGCAGTGATTCTGGTTCCGGGTGAATTGTGACCCCCTTTCCCCCCTCGTTACGCCCCTGGATGAAATATAATCGGACAAATATTCGATATATTCCATGAAGCCTTTTTTACTTAACTGTCACAACTTTTCAAGCTATATTTGTATTGCATTTTTCAAGCCAGGACTCTCTAAACTACGGACCGCGGGCCAAATGCGGCCCGCGACACTATTTCATCCGGCTGCAAGGACATCTTGTCGATAATGAAAAAATAATATATTTACCAAAAATTTGTTGATTTGGTGGAATGTGACATATCCCGAAAAAATCACATTACGTAAGATGTCCGACCTTCGAAATGTTGTGTAATTACTTCTGTGGCCAGCAGGCAAAGAAGTTTGGAAACTCCCGATTTAGGCAATCGTTAAACCTCCTACGTTTTGAATTTGTCCACAATTTGCTTCTCTAACAAGCATTACTAATCACTATGAACACAAAGTTCAAGGATTTTAGGAAGGCGTGGTATTTGAAACAACGCAGCAGCGATGCAGCCATGACATTTATATAAATTCTACTTCACTATTTTCAGCATGTTTTTTGGAAATATTTTTTCTGTTATTCTGTGATATCCAGCAAACCCGTAAGCTTAAAAATAAAACTAACACTCATGTAAACGTAAACTGTAGTTTCCATCACGTGATGTTCAGATTTCCAAAAACTCTCTTTGATCGTTTATTACTGTGGAAAACGATACCGTTTCCAGATTCAACTTAATCTTTCTTCAAATGAAACGCATGTGAACTGACAAAATCAAGGATTTATGAGGTGGTTGATCTTGTTGGATGAATTTTGAATCTTTGATGCTAACTAGCCCGATAATCGTCGTACAGAGACACAGGCCGTTTCAAGTATGTAACTCCCACATATTATCGACACTCTATACATCGCTATACAACAGTTCTAGCTGATGTCTTTGCCGATTTCGCTGCCAAACGTTGTTAAGTATTTTTTAAATAACATAACTCGATTGTGAGTTCCTTTGTGCGCAAATCTCTAGCAAACACTTCACACATACAATTTATCATTTTTTAATTTTAGCAAAATAATGAGGAATTCATAGCTGGAGAAGCGAAGTGAACTTGGAATGTAGGTTGTTACTTTTTAAAGATATTTGCTGAATAGAACGTGCTCGGCGAGTGAAAACTGCCAACGCTGGTTGTCCTACCAACTCATTTAAAACCTAGAGATTGTGTCATTGAGTAAACCCACCGCTTTTCGCCATTCCGTCTTCAGGGCTTACATTTTGCCAAGCTAATCAGCACATTTCGTGGATATATTTGAAGACCATCTACACTCACATAGCATTAATCCCAGCAGTTGTCTCTGGGAAAGCGCAAGTTGTTTTAGTTCCACTGTCGTATGGAGAGCCATTGGTTACAGTACCGCACGCGCCACAGGTGCCGTAAGGAACACAAAGCAGGGTTGCGGAGTCGGAGGTAAAATATCTGACTCCGACTCCAACTCCGACCTTTCCAAAAGTTCCGACTCCTTAACATAAAGGCAATGAAGATTGGCTGTTAACAATTTTGTAGCAATTAGCAATCTATGGAAATTGTGATGCACAGCAAGTAATCTCTGTTTCAACAAAAGTTTCAAAAGAAATGGTACCATTTAAGCAGGAATTCCCAACTTAGAAGTGTGATGTAAAAATGATCCAGCTGGACCTACGGAGTCGGTCAAAATAATCCGACACCGTGTGCCGTCACAATGTGTAATCCGTCACAGTGTGCGCCGTCACAAAAGAGTTGGCAGAGCACTGGACCATTGAAGCTTTTTCTGTACACTCGCTTATGCACATGTAAGCAGGGACGGGTCCAGGGAGGGCGATCGCCCCCTAAAACCCACGAAAGTGACTTTATTCGCCATGGTTGTGCACAATTCGGAAAACTCCATTCGCGCTATAGTGCCAATTTGCCGTCCATTGTTTTGTCACAGCAGTGTTGTGAAGTATGCTTCATCTCTCTTGCAATAGTGAGCTCGTAATGAGACTTATCTACCAAATATTATTGAAATCGTCTCCCCTAACTTTACTGGCTGGATCCGCGCCTACAGGAAATGCAAAGCACCGTTGTCAATTCTCGTAATGTAGAATAGCTAAAACTAATTCTCAAACCATGATGGCTGAAAGTTGCGATTTATCACCACTTTCTTCCCGAAGGACATGGGGAATGGGGCAGGGAGTGTCGCGCTCCTCCTGGATTTTGAAATTTTCAGCAAAATAAGGTTGTTTTCTTAGTTTCGAGTGGTAAAAATCAAATTTCACCAGTTTTGCCTGCGCTTGGAAAAATTTATGAAAAACCCCCTAGTGTCCCCCCCCCTGGAAAAAATCCTTCCGACGCCCATGCCGAAGGATCTATACAATAATTTTCGGGGTTGATTGGCTACCGCTGGTTGAAACCTTAGGTCTATCGCTGAACTGGATTCATTCGTCGCACTTGGGTACTATCACTGAGAACAACAGCTGCTGATCTGGTTTGCGCATGCGCACTCACTCAGCATGGTAGAAGATTCCACTAGCATTTATTAAAATAGGTCTTCATTGTGGAGGAAAAGCGGGTATGAAAACGTATTGTATGTAAGCTACAGCAACATGTGTCGTGGTGGAGGGTACCATATATTCTGGATATCGGACTCACTTTCTTTTGAGGGCGCACGCCCGACAATCCGCAGTCTGATGGTCTTCTTTTCAGCAAGAGCTTGTGCTAACCGAACTTTAAAGCCAACTTTGGGGTGGATCTCAAGAAGATTAGACGCTCGGTCCTCTTCGTTTTACTACCATGTGCAGTCACAGTTGCACATTATAAATAAAGGATCGATACCTGAAGTAAAAGTGTGAAATGTTTTTCAAAACTCTGGAAATGCTGCAACCTTAGCCGAGCTCTGGCAAAGCGCACCGCCTCGAGGTCGCCAGAGGTGTTGTACTACAGGTGAGATTGTTGAAGACAGCCAGTGGCTTCCCAAGAAAATTTTGAAACATCACAGGTTGAATTTGGCCCATTCTGGCCTGGGCTACTCATCCCGTTTCCAGAGTAAAATGTTCTGGGAATGCGACCATGCGGCGAACTTATCTCGGCTTAAAAAGTCCTAATGTCCAACCTCTACACCAGGGGTGGGGATCTTGCGGCCCGCGTGAACATTTGATATAGTCCGCGTCAGATTTCGTTAGCCGGTTTAAAAATACAAAATCGCGTCAAAACGAATCTCCATGATCAGCAGGTACTTAGATAGTATGTCATAAGAAGCCTCTATCCTTCATACATTGATAAAGGCAGCATTTCAGGATAAAATCAAATGTTATTTGCGGCCCGCCGGTAATAATGTACAATTTATACGGCCCGTGGTAGCAAACAGGTACCCCCACTCCTGCTCTACACCATTGCGTAACTCAACTGAAAAAAGCAGCGGCCATGGTCGTTGTGGTTGCTGCGCTTACTGCGTCACTTCGTTGCGTCATCCAAAGTTGTTCTGTTGCATGTTCCCAGTCGAAGTATACTATATTGTAAATGGCTGTAGAAGACGACAGAAATATACTGTAAACTGATCGCAACAGTTTAACGTAAAAAAGGCTACGTTTGCAAGGCACTGGCATTAGCTACTTTGTTGTCTAAACGTTTAACACGCGTGTTCCACTTCAAATAAGAGTCGATAAATACACCAAAATATTTAACGTTGTCTACTTGGTTAATGCGTTGATAACCAAATGAGATCTGAACTGATGGCAATTTAGCTTTTTTAGAGAAAAGCAGATACAGTAGTTGGTTTCGTGGAATTTAAGTGGCAGTTTTTTAAATTGCAAACAAGTTTCACTTTTCTTTATTTCTACATTCACTAAGCTTTCAAAATCATTCAAATATTCACGAGATGATATATAACTGTGTTATCAGAGAAGAGGTATGATGTAAAATTTTAGGTGGATGGCAATTGGCAAGTTGTTGATATATACAAAAATAAAACAGAGCTTAGGTTAGATTTGAGGAACTCCATTAAACGAAGGCTAGTTGTAGATTTTCTGTGGCTGGTGCAAACGAATTGTATCATACTTGAAAATTGGCTCGCAAAAAGTCAATAGTGACACCCCGTATGGGGCATTGATGAAGCTTACCATGCAACAAATGATCTTGATAGCAAAATAATGCGATTTAACAACAACCACTAACCCCAGCACGGTGTTTGTAAATCAAGCATAGCATACATAGGTAGACCGTGCTCGTAAAACAGGTGGGACTTGTGGTATAGACAGGATTATCGCTGTTCAGACCGTCAACAGCAACAAGGCGTTTTTCAATAAATGTTGATTTTAATGTCGAGACTTCTTTAACATCGAATGCTCCAACTCTTTTTGAAGCAGATACTTTGCAGAACTCGTCGCAGAGAAAACTTTTGCCTTTAATTTTCTGCCACTTTGATTCTGGCTATTCGTTAAAACCATCATAAGATGAAAAACATCTAAGCTATTGTACAGTGGTTGTTTTGTGCGTAGCATGTAGAATGTAAATTGCAAGCAATCATCACATCTCAAGCTTGTTCAATCTTTGCTTCAATTTGCTTAACCCTGCCGTGGTGCTTAGTTTGCTTTGTTGCCTTATGATGTTCTTCAAGTCGGTTTGTATAATAACTGCAATTTCTCGAGGATGAAACTAGTAAATGGAATTCTTGCTTAATACAGCGCCATAATACATGGAAACGAACGTCAAAAAAGTTGTGTAGAGGAGCATCTTGTCCGTATGCCAGTGTCTGCAGGTCACATATCACACATGGGGGTCAATTATATATCATAACCCTGAAATCATTGCTAGTAACGAGTGGCGGCGGCTTCAGATTCTTGAATCTCTGTTGATGCAAATACGCAAACATGATTTTACCGCTAGCATCAGATTGATGCCTCTATGCATTTTTAACGTTACACAACGTCGTACATCAGCCGTGACGTCATATGTTTTCAGCACGCTCACGCTGTTTTTTTCGCTGAGGCATTTCAGCCATTTGTCCCACAATCATAGTATTTGTCCCACAATCATAGTATTTGTCCCACAATCATAGTATTTGTCCCACAATCATAGTATTTGTCCCACAATCATAGTATTTGTCCCACAATCATAGTGTTTGTCCCACAATCATAATATTTGTCCCACAATCATAGTGTTTGTCCCACAATCATAGCATTAAAACCTGCCGCAACAACATTCACCCGATTATCTTTTCGGTTGTTATGACCGAAATGACTTAATTTTTTTCGGTCAATTACAAATATTTTGGTCAATGGCCGAGAAATGACCAAAAAAAATCTAGGCCTCAAGTATCCCGTTGAGTCACTTGGCTGCTTACGCTTCGCACCCAACGTCACTGCTGTCACCCTTGTCCGTCTTTTCATTCATTTTGTTACCGCACTATTCTTGCTACTGTAACAAAATCTTGCCAGTCACCGTATGGATGATGGTAAGGCAGTTCACCGATACGTCTGCGATATGACTTCACTTCGTTTCCTTCATGGCCTTTTTTATTATTACACTGTTCAGCACTTCGGTGTTTCGTCTTCCTAAGCGCCGTAGCTGTTTGGGAAGCAAACGTAAATTGCGCACTAAGTAAGGCAGCTGTATTGATGCAGGTTAATTACCTGTTAATATCATGGTGTTTAAAGCATGCTCCGTGCATTGTGCATATAACTGAAATGTTTTTACATGAAGACTATTTACAAAAACGTTTGCTTCTCAGAGGAAATATGGAAAAAAACGAAGAGTTTGTTGCTATAGGTCATTGTTGCATTTTCTAAACTTCTGTAAATGGCATTACATCGTAAAGCAGCACTTGGATCAACGCTGTGAGTGACACTTGAATGAATGTTTATCTGCAATAATATTCCCTTTTTGCGTTTTCAGTTTAGTTTCATGTGCAAACTAGGCTGCCATAATCTGACGTGTACGTGTGCCTGTCAAAAAACTTGGAATATTTGAATCACCAACCGCTTGCGCGTTTACTACCAACCATCTACACCTCGAAACCTACACAACAAGCAGTTGATTTTTGTATCATTTTGGTGTCAAGTAAAAGGTATGTGCAAGAATATCAAGTTTTTTCACAGTATAATTAAGCATATAACTGATATTTTACGTAACCTTCTATTTAGACGCAAATCTCATGAGGCCAGAATGTGGCGCCGAAAAGGACTGCTTGCGCCGCAAAACACGTTTCTGGACCACATTGGGGCGAGATTTGACGGGACACGTGAGTATTTCATCACAACCTGTGCATGAGTCTGTGAACCTATCAGTGGCTTCACAAGTTTCAGTGGCGCCCTCGGACAAACTTGATTTTGGCACACTCCAGATGATACACCCTGGACTTTGGCGTCTCTGTTTGTGCCCCTGTCAAAAGGGTCACCCTTTTGAGGGAAAAATGTTTCAAAATCAAAGCATACTATTTTTGAAATCTTGTGGATTTTTTCAGAATTTTAGAAATTTTCGCAAAAGTACTCTTTTTTCGCAAAAAAGGATTGAGGATTTTTTCAGTCACGTCGATAGTTCCTTCCTACTGCTATTACGAGCGTCGCCGAAATTTTGCAGTCAAATATGTTGTTTCCCTTTATTTATGGATCGGTATGTCTTTGCACGAATCTGACACACATAACACGCTGCGTCAGGGGTAAAATGTCCCACCTCGTCCACCCTCATGAACCCACTGGTACTCACACTAAACCAGCTGAGAGTTAAAATGTTTTAAAATGGTTTGAAAAACGTTAAACAACCTATCTTTACCTGGAATCTTGAAATTTTCATGTTAATAAGCTTTCATTATACAAACGTAATGTTTTTTTCAAAGGCTGTTTTGATGAAAGTATGTAGAGCCTGTTGAATAAGAGATGCTGACTACGCTTTCCTGCCAACGTTTGTCACCACTGCTGTGTATGGCGCATTTGAGGCGATTGTAGTTCATAAAAGAAAATGCAATTGCGTAATTTCAATGTCACGATTTTTCTCCATTTCTCGATTGGGTTCGTTCAGTTAATGAGATGTTTTCCAGCCCTGACCCAACTGCCAACTTTAGAAAATGTTAACTTTTAATTGTGAACTCATCGTTTATCATAGCTATAAGACTCCCTCTGTTTCACAATATTTTTGTGTGTGAATAATGATTCAACACTTGTTTGAATGATTCACGATACGAATCCTTGAATGTTCACCCAGACATACATTGCTGTTAGCTAAGATTCCAGCTGCCCATTTCAATTGCAACAAAATCGAAATCTTTAATCAACCCGCTCGGCCCTGGCGGAGAACGTGCTTTTAGAAAACCTGAGCATCCATCACACACCTGTCAAACTGACAACGTGAGGCGGGAATCACGTGGTCATTAACGCGTGCGGGGCGAGAAGGGCGCTCGATGCAATGGAAAAGCAGAGTTCGTCTTATGAATAAACAATGTGCTTCTTTTTCTGGACTGAAAGGCTGCCAACCTTTAAATCGAATTTCAACTTGCCCGACTTCGTTTAACTGCGAAACCGAGTGTTGTCGAGTACAAGGTTTTTGGCAAACGGCATAACCCGTCTGTTGTTATGTTGTTTCATGCCCCGAGCACATCAACATAGCTTTCTATTCATTGTGCATGTACTGTGCAGCAGGTTAGCGCAGTTTGACTGGAGCAAAGCCGGACTCCTCTTTTCCGTTCGCTTTAGCATTTGCTTGCATTAGTAGGCTTTTGAAAAGAGTGAAACTAACGCCATTTCAAAAATAATTGTTTAATCCCCGTTTTCTTCAAGTCCTTTGTTTGACAAGGTTCATCGCAAAATGCTCCATCGTCGACTTCGGTATTTCTTTCGTTAAATCACTGGCCGTTTAATTATAGTCTGAGCAATACACCCTAGTCCCGAAAGATAAATCCTTGGACAATGAGAGTAAGATAAACCAAATGAACAACAAAGCGTTTCGGGGGAGAGTTGATAACAGCATCATCTCCAGATACGGTCTTGGGATTTCAAAGCTGCGTTGCTTCCATTGAAAGCAGAAAGAAGTCGCGTTTGTTTCGGGAGGAGTTGCGTCTTCGAACAGATTATTGATAAAATTTTATGAAATTGACTTGAATAGTTTTCAAACAAGCAGTTTTACAAAAAAACCTTCGCAAGACCTTCCTTTCTTCTTTTGTCACGCTGTGTAGTGTTGTTACGAATCTCTTTAGCAAAGTCTTCTTAATATTTAACGTGATTTTTTGTCTGACATCGGTCGTCGACTTTTCAACATTAACCAGTAAAACCATTTAATTTTTCCCGGAGTCCGATCTGGCGCTCGATGCTTATACAACAGCAAGATCACCATGGTTACTTTTTATTTAAATAATTTTTTTTTCAATGCACAGAGAGCAATTTTTTACTTGGAAGCGCTCAGGTCCCGGAGATCTTTCCGATCGTCTATTGCTCGGATGGATTCTGCTCTTTGACCGGATTCCCGCTTCACAGGTATGTCCAATACTCCGCCGGAGAAATGAAGGTGGATAAAGTGCTAAGTGGTGGGGGGGCATATCACCCTCAAACTGGTAGCTTGAGTTCGATTCCAGGTCAGGTTGAGCTAAAACCTTAAAGAACAGTGCTTTGAACAGTGCAAAGAGGAGGCGTTAGTGCAGTGTTGCCAGACTGGCTTGTCCCCACTGGCAGCATTCCTTTTGAAAGTAGCTTGGTTGTTCATCTGTGGCAGAGAGTCAAAGGAAATTGGCATTCGCAGACCATTGGTGAGATCTTAGCTGTTGGTACAAGACTGTTATAACAAAACTGCCTGTTTTGTGTCTTCGTGTGAGATGTACTGTGAATGTCAGGCATTCCACTGGCTTTAGTTGGCAAAACATCCTAGCGTAACAAAGCAAGTGGTCAAGGAAAACATTGTTTTCTGGTGTATGTTTTCTAAATATATGCAAAAAAGATTTGAAAGCTTAAGCATATTTGAAAAATGAAATAAATCCTCTCCGCAGTATTTTACGGGGAAAGGTTTCCTTGTCTCTCGATAGGAAGTGGATAATTACTAATTTTCTCGAGCATGATGAAATTCACTATCCTTAAGTGGAAAGAGCAAATTTCTGTTGTCGTTACAACAGTTTTATTGGTTCTGAGGAAGAAACAGGCCATGTTTTTTTCCAAAAACGACGTTAAGGCGTTGTCGGAAGCACTTCTGAAATGTCCCGGGATCTAAGCTGTAAATTCACAAAGCGTGCTTGTTGCATCACAAAGCGTGCTTGTTGCATATCAAAAGAAATAAGCCTTCGAGTATTCCCGGGCCAATAAAAAGGCCAACAAGGCAGCTCTTAGCGCAGGTGATTTTCTTCAACTTTGTATCAACTTTGTTTCCATCACGAGGTTTAGGACTGTTGTCTTGGACCACATAGTTTGGTGGTAAGTGTGTCTTCGGTGCTGGTTTGGTAGGTCTGGAATTCGACTCCCGGTCGGGTTCGTACGTTGCTGCGGAAACAATCTCTTTTGCGGGTTTTTATCCGTCACGTTGTACTGTTGTTTTCTGCAATAGCGCATGCCAATCATGCGAATATGACATGTCGCTACAAAACTTGACTGCTGTGCAGTGCCGAATCAATCAATCAATCAGGACTTCCGACATCATAAAGGTTAATTTAGCTATAGACTGAAGGTGTGCAATAACCAGTCACAAGCGTACGAACGCAAATTTGCCAAAACATTGTTATCGGAAGCCACATTTGACGTCTGAGCTAGAGTAGTAAGCTTCCGTGAAAAGTTTGACTATTTTAGAATATTGAAAAAATGTCGATTTCATCTGTAAACTCAAATCCTATTATGGTGTTTTTAATACGAATAATGCAGTAGAAACTCTAGCTATAAATAGTGCATTAACGATTAGTTCACAATTGCCTGGTTTGTACATTACTTCAGAAAATCTGTTTGTCTCTTTTAGGTATAGGCCTATCTTCTTTGATTTTGTGACAAGAGGTAGCCATATTGCACATTGTCCGAATTCTACATTGTTTGAGTGAACAGGGTACGTTTTTTGTGCTACAGATCATGCAACGCTCATGTTCCTGCGATTTTTTGTACGGCCGAGATACGTGTTTAGAAGACATTGGCAAAATTCACAAAGCGTTGCTGCACGCGAAACCGTTCCAGACGAGGATAACCTTGTACAGAAAAGACGGTGGGTGGCAAAACACTGCATACTTTTAATGAACGCTGATTAGCAAAATAAAAATTGTGAAGCATTCTCATGTTTTGCTGCATGGACACAAGAATGGAGTGAAAGATCCATATTTTCTTTTCACAGGGCACAACAGGAAGTTGTCTAACTTCATGTTTTCAAATACGTTATTTTTGTGCATCCTTGTTTTCTAACTGATGTTTCTGGTTTACTGCAAGAAAAGCTTAAAACATATTTCAGCAACATGCAGATGATTTCCTTGAAACGAAACGTCGTAGAACTTGCTTATTTTGGATAAATAACCGCTCACACTTTCCTGTACCGCAACTGACGTGCTAAAAATCGCTTGTATTTAGTTTTGTTCGCATTAGTTTATTGCAGTCGTCTGCAATTCAAAGTTTCTCATTACACTATTTACGTTTTTGCACCTCTTGTCGCCACCTTTGCAGAGACGCCCTTTTTGTGCCTGCTCGACATCGTTCCCATAAAAAACGAAGGAAGCGCCGTGGTCATGTTTCTTGTCTCTCACAAGGAAGTGACAAAAGACGGTTCCATTACCGAGGAAATTGAAGAACGATCCTCCTCCAGCACATCAAATGGGATCAATTCTTACCATGGTATGAAATAAGCGTTTAATTGTGGTCCCCACAGGACCAGGACCGATGGAACGATTGTTATAGCAAAGATTTTCTTGGCCTATTCAACGTTGGTGCGTGTAGCGCATTATGACAATGTCTTTGAATTGCGTGTATCAAAAGCGAAATATGTTAACTCAATTTACAGTCAAAACACCGATGGCAAAGTTGTTGAGCAAGTTGCCCAGTGGAGCACTCCTCAACAGTTGGCTTATTCTCTGCCAAAGCTGTAAAATAGGGTCCGAATTTCAGTTTAATTCGGAGTTGTATTGATGTTAAATAAGCACAAATTTTGTATCTGCATGAAAGTCTTTGCACATATATGGCCGAGCGCAGCTGTTTTGTGTGTTCTGAGCTGAAACAGTTTGCTTGCCTGCAGATGGCCACTGCTGGAAAAACCTTTAAAAAGATGTTGTTTGCCGAAACATCGATCAGATCAACGATTTATAAATCTAAACATTTTATACATTTTTTAAAATCTAAATTTATAAACAAGCTTTTTCCTGCCTTTGAACGTTTGTTAAGTTTGTTTGCCAGCACTGCTGAATACGCACTGCATTTTGTTCCAACATGCCAATGCACATGGGGTTTGCTATAAGGGTGCCCGCACGTCATATCAAATGATATCTGTCGACCTTATCAAGAGAAAATGCCTTCAGTCGCCGCCGTAGATGATTAGGATTGGCTTGTGTGATGCGTCCAATTAGACGTCTTTGGTGTTATATAACTCCTGGCCCGTTTGCGCTTGACGTTGAGATCATTGATTTTCTAAGTGACTGTCAAAAATCCATGCGGAACAATATGCAGTGTTGCGATTCCCTTTAGCAAAGTCTTCTTGACATTTAGCGCGTTTTTCTGTGTCTGACATCGATCATCGACGTTTCAACACTAATCGGGGTCAGCTGTTTGCTGCAAGGGTGATGTTAACGACAGAGAGTCATGCAAATGTTGCGCAGTGATCTGCATACTTTGGATGTGAGTTTCGTGTCACATTCAGTGATATGTGAGTTTTGTGTCACATAGCTTTATTAGGTACTCAAACCGACAAAGGCGAAGCCTGTCAGTGAAAGTGTGATTTTCCACCTTCATTATATCAACGGTGGTTGCAATCAACAACAGTTGTTTTTTGGAAAACTCTTGCTTACTTTAGAAGTTTAATTTCAACACTTTCAATTTGTGTTGGTTACGCATGCTGTTCAAACTTTACTGAAAGGTAGAAACTGAATGTCTGCTGTGATCGAACTGTGTAGGTATCTTGACAAAAGGGCGTTTTCTCATCCAAAGTTCTATTGTCGCGAAGATGACTAAGTAAGCAAATAATTGTACAAATGTTTTGAGACGTTTTTTAAAAATGCTAGAGTTACATATTCGGTTTGAAAGTAAGGTCTTTGAAATTCACTACACAGGTTTTGTGTTTCCACTACCTAATAATGGAAGTACCATGGATGTTAACTTTCAGGGTCATTTCTTTTGCGTATCACAATAGTATACGATACAACTATTGCGCAGCTTAATAGGCGCAACATGGACATGTCTTCGTTCAACGACGTCCTTGCGGAGGTTTAAAGCTAAAAACTAGGGTTGCCTGCAACGGATCCCTTTATGCGTTTGCCTCATGGATTTTGGACGAGTTCAGTTACCGACCAGCTCTTATACTTGCGAAGCACGCCTTTTAAAATTTCAAAAAATGAGCCTATTGGGCTCACACTCTCTAAAGGCTTTGCAGATTTGTGTTTCGTTTAATAGCAGCCAAATGTAAAGTTGTATTGTTAGGTATATCCATTTTAATGGAAAATATGTCTGCGTTCATAACTTTTTAGACCTAATAAACTACCAACCTTCTTAGCCTTTGTTTTCTAAATATTGTTGTTCGTGTTGAGAGGTGCAGAAAATCATTTTTGGTGTACAGTACTAGTTTTGCAATCTACTTGTTTGGTCATAACCGTCTTTAAAACTGATACAGCAGCATTGTCAAAAACCAGCTGCTAGGACAACCTAGCAACCAGTGCAAAGCCAGCTATTTAAATAAATCAATCAGGTCCATAATAGTTCTTTAGTTTTTTCAATTATATAATCTTTCTGCGAAAGGAGACGATGTCACATGTGTTTGTTTTTTGAAACCCGAAGTGTAAAGTGTTGCCCGTTTTGATATTTTAACGTTGCTGTGCTCCCTTTTGCGCGTCGTTCTATTGGCATGAAATCGCAAAACATCTGCGTAAATAAGCCTTGCGCAAAGGCGAACTGGTACAAGTTGGATGTCAAGTTCAAAATGTTTTAAAGCGTTTTAACCACTGGAGAAGGCTGAAGCAGACTGGAAAAGTCTTAACAATTTCTGCAAGATTTGGCTAAAGCTTGCAAATCTCCGTTCGTCTTGTTTTTTATGCTTTACTTTTATGTGTGCTTGCGATGGAATTTGATCTCCCCATTCGGCAGATCACTGTCAAACTGGGGAGGAACCTGCTGCTGGGGATCTTTACTCGTTCGACAAGCTCAGCGAGCGAAGGCGAAGCAGGGCTGTGCTCTACAACTTGTCTGAAAACTTAAAAAAGAAAGAAAAGAAAGGATTTTTAAGCAGCATTACCAGGGTAAGACCTAGTCATGGATTGGAAAATGCTAATCAGTGTTCTTTCAGTAAAACTCTGCTAATGAGAGCAATCAAAACGCAAAATAGAAGTTTTAGGCATTAAAAATGCAAACAAACACGGGAGAAATATCGATGTGGGTGCTTTCAGGAGCAGACTTCTGACTTAGTCAGGCTTTACATCTTGAAAATTCAGTGATTTATGTTTGCCCACCTTATGCTAGAAACTACACGCGAATCACTGCACTATGACGCGTTGCATTTGGAAAACTATTTTCCGTCTTGTTGAATCAGAGTCCGCGAGTTTTACGTTATTTAATAAAAATCATGATGTTGTTTATTTAACTCGTATTCAGCAAAATATTAAAAGAAAAAGTCCAACACAGCTTTTCAGTATTTTTTATGCTGACAATAATTTGAAATGCGAACCCCAGGAAAGAAATCACTGACTCAAAAGTAAATTCATTAGTATTCCAACTGTCGACGTCGACCCAGTCAGTTTCTGCGTCTTCCACAGCAAAGCTCTGCCAGACCTCGGGCATAAGTGAAGCGCCGAACGCGATGCGCGAACTTTTCACTTTAAGGAAAAGTTTAAGGAAAACCTGGCATCAAACCCTGAAAACTAAATAGCAAACAAAATCAGGTTAATGTTTACTTGCTGACGGTTTTATCGCTGCAGGAAGACCAGCAATTAAAACAAAGTCAGACGAAACATTACGTGTCCGTTGGAGTTTAACCGACGCAAGCTGTGCTTGTTCATGCAGGTTTTGATGCTTTAAATCCCTCAGAACACAGACAGTGCGATGAGTAACATCACTTGTAACGCTGTGTGTACAAACTAAATGGTGTGTCTTGTGCCTGGAAAGTTGTTCCTCTGCCAATAGGCTTATTGCAGATCCCTTGTAAATGCACCAGCACGTATCACGTGACAGCAGGGCGGCACGTAATTGCCAACGGTCACGTGATCATGAACGGACAGGTAAGCGAACTTGGCCATCAAACGTTGCCGCGAGGCCGCTTCGGCGTCTGATTCATAAGCGAGTTAAAATTAGAAAAGCGAATTTGCAACGATCGGAGCGCCTTTCTTTCGCTCGACAGAAAATGTTCGGCAACAGCAAAAGCTCCATGCCGGAATACAACTTCGGACACGCCGCCAGGTCCTCGTTCATAATCAAGCATTCGGGAACGGCGAAGGCGGTCTGGGATTGGTTCGTTGTTTTCGTGACGTTCTACGTCACAGCTGTCGTTCCTTACTACGCAGCGGTGCAGGTGAGAAGCGAATGCGGGTCGGGTTATTGAAAGGTCATCGGGTTATTAAAAGGTCGTTGTTGGCGGTCGATAAACAAAGAAGTTGAAATTTTCTGCGAGTTTTGTGCGTTTCGCAGTTTTTGTGCAGTAAGACATTGAACGGCGGTGAAGGAACCAAGACAACTTCGAGCTACACGCTGCTCTTGGCCCTCAAAATGCGTCCTCAAAAAGTGCAACTTCGACTTTTCTGTCAAAATGTGGTCTTAAAATTGCAACTTTGGCTTGTCAGCAAAATGTGGTCTTGAAAACCCAACTTTGACTTTTCCGTCAAAATATGTTCTTAAAAAGTGCAACTTTGACTTTTCCGTCAAAATGTGGTCTTAAAATTTAGACTTTGGCTTTTCCGCAAAATGTGGTCTTGAAAACCCAATTTTGACTTTTCCATCAAAATGTGGTGGCAACAGTTGAATGTTTCACGCGCGCTGTGTAGTTGCTGTTTATGTCGTCGTGTTCCTTACAAGCAACTTTTTCACCTCGAACACTTCAATTCAACGAGGCTTCCATTCCCTTATGTTATGATATCTGTTTCCTGCAACGCAGCTATTGCCTTTCGGCCTGAATGTCTGTTGCACCCTGGACCAGGTAGCCTTTCCTTACTTCCCGTATGGACCGAACCTAGAAAGTGACCCCGAGCATCTCAAACCATCCCAATTCATCTTCACAGCACTTAATCTCTCTCATCTTGCTTTCTGTGGTCTTATCAGTTGTCCCACACTCGCAATTCGTTGCATATACAGACCTATAATCCTCCTCACGTTGTTCATCTCGCCCATTAACAGACATCCTAACACAACTCCTCTCACGAAGTAGATTTGGTGTACCGCTCACAGGCTGTCACCCCAGTTGGGGCGGGATTCCCGGGCCCACATATACAACTGGCCCTTTGCTTGAGATGGGTGATGACTTTTTTGGTGTTTTGCTGATAATTCCCCCATTCTCTTGTTATAAACCCATTATTATAAAACCCTGGCAACGTTATTGGCTGCTCACCCACCCGCAATCAAGCTTTGCGAGGTGAGAATAAATTTAGTGACGTCGAGAGTGCTTCCTGCATCAGAGAGGAATGCCAGTTTGTTTTTTCACTCCCAGCCGTGCAGTCAAATGCTCTTTCGTTCATTTTCTGTTCTACAAAATAGCATTTCGAGGCCTCCCCCTCAAACAAAAGCTGCACCAAGAGTAATTGTCCCCTTCTCCACTTCCATCGCAGTTTGACACGTTGAATTGTTTAGCAAATGCATGGGCAACAGACGGGGTGTCATGTTACAAAATGAGCAAATCATTTCAAATCTTGCTTCTCTCAAGTATTTCAGACGACGGTCTATTGAAAGCTGCAACAAGCACGTTGGACGAAATGTTCGGAAGGGTGAAACTCGTGTGTTGTGGAAGTGGTGTCTCGTCTCTCCACAGTTATTAAATGGAAACTGCCTTCCATCCGTGCATATATGGTCAACAGCGAAGTACTTGATGACAAAACGTGACAGAACCACGACAACGAGCTGTGCGATGGTAACATTTCAAGACACCGTTTCGCTGTCCTCTTTTCAGAACAAGTCTCTGCCTGCTGCTGTCTGTTTGCACGGTTACCCAAAAGAGCTCAGTGCAAGTTTGCAGCAAGTGGATATACGAAAAGCTTGCGGGTTTTGAAGTACAATGGCACGGCACGCAAAGCATTTTGAAGAAGAGATTGACTTCCATTCACACTACCTTTATTTACTTTGCGACAATTGGCCGCGGATCTTTGCCTGAATTTACCGTTTGTTGGCTTGGCGCGAGAAAAAACAGATTCAGTTGAATTTTACAACATGCCGGTCAGCTGGCTGCGCAACGGAAAAAGCTAAATCAAAATGCAAGAATAGTACAGCCTGCAAAGAAACACCCAGTAAGAAGAGAAAATCGAAAACGACATACGACTTGTTACAAAAGAAAAAGACATGATGTGGTGGAAGAAGCGTTAAGATTGCAGTAAACGATTCAAACATAAACAGCAATTCGCCGTGAAACGTGAGAGTTTGAGTTCGAACAAATGCAAATTAATTATTTTAGCTTCTAGATGAGCATCGAACTCATTAAACCAAAGAAGATGCGAGTTTATTCATCGACTTGTTTTAATATCTTCGGTAAAATGTAATGTTTTGCTTAATCAACAACTACAACGAGTAGATTGATGACGGAACAGTCCAACAGAATCTGTTTTCGTTTTGTTGCGCAGTCAGTTCGTCAAGATAATTTGGAAACAGGAAATGTGACTTCAGGAATGCAAGCAATGCCGTACATTCATCACAAGCTTGGAGCGGGGGAAGAATTTCTTGGAGTTTTCGTCGAAATCATTTTTATTGTTGGTGAGACGTTTTGCTGCTTGTGTTACGAGATCATTGCTAGTGCTTTACAAAACCCGGGTGTCTGTCCTACCTCAGGCATTATGTGTGAAAGTTTTTCATAGCCGCCTCAGCATTTAGTAAGAAAGTGTTAAGATATTATGAAAACACTCTTTAGAGCATTAGAGAACCCTGGAAAATAATCGAGCTGCTTCATTGCAAACATCAATAACAAAATATTTTCTTTTCAAGCCACAAATTTATATCCATCCACATACTTTTGGGAAATTGATATTTTTATTTTTTTTAGCTTAAAACAATAACACAAGCTAGTAGCTGCAATATTTGGAAAAACACAAAACGCGATTATTTCATCACTGTTTTTTTAAAGACAGTAAAACATTTTCTTTCTATTTTGGTTTTTGCTAAAATGCATATGCTCCAAGTATTTCTATGCAGTTCCTTAAATCAGACTGTTATGAAGAGAAAACAAACAAACAAACAAAAAACTACGAAATATCAAGTGGTGCAAAAAACATTTGCTTCACATTCATTCATTCACGAATGAAAAAAATTGAAACCAAGATCAACAGTGAACTAGTGACGTGTGTTAAAACCTTTGCGGTAAATTCGGCAGCAACTGCTGCTGAGGTTTATCATGTCGGATCAAAAAGACACCGCTAAGCACCTCCCACGCGATCCGAAGTTTTCTCTTTGAAAGCAACTGCTGCAAGGTTGCGGAAGTCGGTCGCATTTAATATTGCAAAATACGATACAAATAAGTTATAATTTCTTTTAAATGTTACTGCTGCCTGTTGTCGTGTTTTTTTTTTGTTTTTTTTTTTTTTTTTTTTTTTTTATTTACGCGTTGTGTGTCTTTTATGTTGCGTTTTGTTTACGTTTGTTTACTCTTGTTTATGTGCCT
>Ga0210059_1005268_pt1 | contig 20828 bp, 13 predicted proteins | sample Ectturendosymbi2_FD_188042 | JGI IMG/M metagenome (GOLD analysis project Ga0210059, IMG submission 188042) | Ecteinascidia turbinata endosymbiont from Florida, USA - Sample 2 (SPAdes) (version 2) | ecosystem: Host-associated > Tunicates > Ascidians > Unclassified | place: Key West, Florida...
TGGCGTCTTTCATGCGTGTGCTTTAAAAAGTGTCTGAAAAAGCTTGTATTTCAACAAAGTACAGTACCTGCATTAGCGCCATCAAGCGTATACTCTATACTACCGCCATGTATACATCCTGGTCTTCTTGCGTGTACTTGCGTTTTCTTTTCTCTTTACTGCGATGCATGTTAAAAACCTAGCGCTTTGCGTGTGGGAGTGAAGACGTTACACAATACAATACAATCTACAGTCACAAAAAAAAATACAAAAAATACAAAACAATCTATTCGCCAGGTATTTTATGTTCACAGTGTTTCAGATCTTTCGCCACCATTTGGGATCAGTTGTCGCCCAATGCTCCGCCACTTGGGATCAGCCATCGCCGCAATGTCTCGCCACTTTGAATCAATCGTTACCCCAATGTCTCAGCACTCGGGATGGGTCGTCACCCCAATGTCTCGCCATATGGGATCAGTCATCGCACAAATATCTTGCAACTTCTGATAAGTCGTTGCCCAAATGCCTCGTCACTTGGGATAAGTCGTTGCCCCAGTGTCTTGCCATTTAGGATCAGTCATCACACCAATGTCTCACCACTTGCGATCAGTTTTTGCCCCAATGTCTCTTATGATTAGTCATCGCCCAATGTCTCGTCACTTGGATCAGTCATCGCACCAGTTTCACGACTGATGGACATGAAAGTTGTGTAAAACATTAAGAGGATTCCTGAAGACTGTTTTGCCTTAATTTTGAATGACTGTCCTGATTCCCCAGGAATTTTATGTTCACACTGCTTAGAATCGGCATCTTCCCCGGTGGCTCGTATGTATATGACTTCTGCTATGTGATTGTTGCGTTCATAAGGTTGCTGGCTTCCTTTTGTGCAATTAATGATCCTGTTAACGTTTTGCAAAACCTTTGCCTCTCAGCGCAATTGGTTGAGTTGCAGTATTTTGAAATGGGGACGTCTTTCAAAGATACAACAAAGAAGAGCGGTTTAAGAACTTAACACATTTCGATGTACAGTAAATATTCTCAATAACAATTCATCATGTGTCTACAATTTGTTGTATTTGTGACAGCGACATACAAATCTGCTGACACGTGATGGAACTTTTAAATACAATATTTTGACATAGAAACATGTTACCAACAGTTGTTAGTCCGCAAGATCTACTTATCCTGTTTCCCCTAATTTTTGTTGGTTATGCAAAAATATATTGCATAACACGTAGGCTAACGTACGGATTTCATTGAGGTAACATGCAGTTCTTTGTAAGGTGAAGAGGTTGCATCCTCTACATGCAACATATCGGAAAGTGGCAGGCACGGCGGATACCCAAAGAGTTTGCTTGCGAGTGGTATTTTAAAGATGGTTTATCTTAATTGTGATCATTTATATCGCATTCATGCGTTTATCAAAAACTCAATGGCGTATTTACCGATATGCATGCAGATTCGCAGATGCAACACAGTAAAAACCTGCTCCCACATACTCAACAAGCATGCGCCATTGTTAGAGGTGATACCATGCTCATCTACTTTGCAGCATTTCGTCTTATCGATCCTGGTGATGTTAAGGCAAATTAATTGCTTCGTTCATTCTTTCCTGCATTAACGTTTGTCGTGCATTTTAGTTTCAACTCAGTGTGATGTTAAATGTTTAGCCTTGTTTCTAACCAGCGAAACAAGTCTGTTCTATTGTTAGTCGTGTCATCAAACTAACAAAATTGGTTGTACATTCATTGATCCAATCCCCTTTCTTGACTCATCATTTTCATAGCTTACATATACTCAACACTACTTAACACAGTATATCATTATTTATATATGTAGCCCAGTTCTAATGAGCCATTTGTGTTGTCTACTAGTTAGTCTTCTGGTTTGATAACTTACACGCTACTGCTGAGCTTCTCATTGCATTGCTGCTAACAGTGAATGTTTGGAAGTCTCTGTGTTGTCAAATGTTATGATGTTGTGAGCCAATGCAAGAGCATAAGTTAACTTCATTTACTTTCCGAAATATTTAATTGTCTTTGAGTTGGATTACGTATACGTGTTGCAGCCAATATTATGCATCGCCCTGCGCCAAACAAAGAGAAAGTCGAATGGACGACCCTCGCATAACAGCAGTAGTGATTCCCTATTCGACTAGGTTATTTTTGTCGAGTCAGAGTTACAAGCCCTTCGAGTTAGAGAAGAGTCGGAGTCATCTAAAGTTTTTTCGAGACGAGTCAGAGACAAGTCATGACTTGTTCGAGTCGTGTCAGAGCCGAGCCACAAGAGCTGTCGAGTCACCACGAGTTATTGGTTTGCAAGCTCAAGTGAATGTCGAGTCAAAATTAATTTCACATTTTCCCTATGTCTTTCCTTTTGCCACGAAATGGCGACCAATATGTTATAAACTGGCACCCGATTAAGTTAGTAAATGGCACCCAAAAAACTAAAAAATGCTGCCATAGAGGTTAGAAAATGGTATAGTTTGCATTTTACTTCTCTCTTTCAGTCTCAGTCATTTCCACAAGTCTAGCCCAAATTTGCTGCAAGTGTTTCAAATTCTCAGTTGGCATTACGTTGAATGTGATTTTCACCACGAGCGGGATGTGTATGATGAACAACACCAGTATATACATATCGCGAACAAGCAATGATAGAGTGAGCACGGTGTGTGATCGCTATTGATACTTGCTGCCACAGTGTGAAGCTTTACATCTAGCCAATCAGGCTTTCTGATTGCCAGAAAGTTGTGCTGTGACCAAGGATGCAGTGGTGTACAGAGTCTAAAATTTTTTACTGTGACTCCACTCCTGCTTTGGCTGATTTTGTAAGGCTTCTGGCTTGATATCTTATGCGCTGTTGCTGAGCTTAACAGAGCTTCTCATTTCATAGCTGCTAACAGTGAATACTTTGAAGTCTCTGTAGTGGCAATTGTTATGATGTTGTCAGCCAATGGTAGAGCATAGGTTAACTTGTCTTACTTTTCAAACTATATATTTGTTTGTCTTTGAGTTTGATTACATACGGGTGTTGAAGCCACAATTATGTGTCGGCCTGTGCCAGCCAAAGAGAGAGTTGAACGGACGACCCTCGGCACGCGCATAACAGTAACAGAGATTCCCCGTTTATCTAAATTCACTCTTCTATAGCTGCTACAAATTCATCGTTAGGCCTATATGTGGCATAATCACATTCGCCACATTACTTCCCCATTTCACAAGCTCAAAGCAGCGACCATCAACAGTGGATTGCAGCCACCGACATGTTGGGACCCATATTTTGCAGCCATAAAGCTGTGTCGCCCTGAGCCAACGAAAGAAAGAGGCGAACCGACGATCCTCAGCATAATACCAAATAAGATTACCCATTTCACTAGGTTCAATCTTCTACTGCTGTCACGAATTTAACGTTGTATGTGGTGTAATCACGTCGCCACATGTGCTTAGACTGATAACAGTTACAAAAATTTGGATTTTAAAACAAGATTTGGTTTTCGAAACTGCCGTATATTTTGCAATATAATTTTGGGTTGGATTTGAATTTGAAAAACTTAAATCACTTTGCTGGTATCTGGAAATGACTCAAAGTAACAGCACGAGGCCGACTACCATGATCACATTATGTAGCCTAAATACTACATTAAACTATGATAAGGTGTCAAAATTATGTGCCCTGCTGGACCCTCAGTGATAGGCAAAATCTCAGACCTACCTCTGTGCAACTTGGGAACACTTGATCCTTCTAAGGTAGCAAAGCACAACTAGACAGTCAAAACAGAAAATTTGCAACAATCTTGAATATCACCGAAGAAAAAATTCTAATTTCTTTGTGTGCAAACGAACTGGGTTTGCCTATCAGAGGCTCAGAGATTTTGTAAATATGACTCTGACTCGAGTCTCAAGTCATTGATTGTAACTCGAGTCGAGTCATTCTGTGAAAAAGGTGACTCGAGTCGAGTTGAGTCACCATCTTTGTCAACGTAACTCGAGTCGGGTCCGAGTCACCAAATATCGTGACTCGAGTCGAGTCATTGACTTGAGTCACGCCATCACTGGCAAGCAAAGCATTTTAAACGCATGTCTTGACTCGCACTTTAGCAGAATATTTTGAAAAACTATAGTTCAAAACGTGTTGTATTATTTTGCATATTTGGCGTGTGAATAAATGGCTTTGTTAACAAGTTTTTGAGTGGCGAGTGCTCACTGCTCATGCCATTTTTCAGCGAAACACAACATCAATATCTATGTGGAAAACAGTTTCGAATTGAGGTATTCTACAAGCAATTAAAAAAGGCAACATCTTTGCAGGTTAAAATTATAACAATGACTCCAATCGCAAACCTCTTAGATTTCTAACACAACCTAGGCTTTTTATTTCCTACCTTAGGTAATTTTATTTGAACCGGATAAAAAGTTAGCATGTTTTTTACAGAACTTCCATAATCCTAGCCCTGTAATGCAGTTTATTACCAACAATAACAACATTATGCAAAAATGACACATTCAAAAATCTTTTAAAACTTTCATTTTATTATTTGAATATCAACCAAGGTTTGCAGTGGTATTTTTCAGATAAAACTTGTGATGTTTCGTTATTGTTGGGACAAATCTATGTATTTCGTTTTAATGACGAGTCAATTCGAAAAGTTAAATTTTGGTGTTCTCGTGATTTTTCCATAATAGTCCGAGTACAAAAAATTGAAAACAGTCACAAATAGGGAACCTGTAATGGTTGAATCTAATGGTTTTCTCCCTGCCCAATTCTAAATTTTAGTCGATGTTATAAATTACTGTAGATCGGCCCAAACTTTAGTAATGATTGGGACAGTATTGTTTGCTTCACTCTTTGTTGCCGGATTTGCACCAGACATGGTATGAGATTATAAATTTTAATATCTGGTTAGAGTTTGAAAAAGTAACTAACTATGAGCAATATTTTCTCGGAAAAAGTTTTTCAAATTTGATCAAAATTCAACAAAAATATGTTTGTGAGGTCTTTTACAACACCCAGGTGCAAAACTGTCTACTTATTGCAACAATTAAAATTCTGTCCAGTAAACCTGGCTCTATCAGCAATCTGAAATTCATAATGTTGTTTGGGATACCTGTCAAAACAAATGGTGTGCAATCGCAGACCTTACTGAAAAACGTTTACATAAAAATCTGTTTTTCTGGTTGAAAAAATGATTGGAGCGTGACGGTTTTTGCAGAAATGTGACAGGCAAATTTAAACAGTGGCGGATCCAGATCAGGCGTTTGGGGGAGCAGTCAAATAAGTGGGCGCCAAAAAAGTCTTCACTTGTTTAAAATACCCCAGCTTCTGTGCGACAATCCTTGAGTATCACACAAATGTGGTAACTTTTTCTAGGCTAAGAAAATGGCTATGTTTGTTGATCGAACTGTACGATCTTTCAGAGAATCACCACAGTTTAAAATCGCTTTTTATCACTTAATTCACAAAAAGTTTGAACCAGGTCCAGAAAGATAGGTCTCATTTTTCACAAGCTACACCTAAGTGGGAACGCTAATGGGTGTCTCAAACAATCTTTTATATCTACAATAAGTGTTTGAAAAATGTGCACTAAGGCAGTGGTTCCCAACCCTTTTGTAACTGCGGACCGGTCAATGCATGACAATTTTAACGCAGCCCGGGAGTATTCCTGCAACAATGTTTCTATGGGAAGAATCAACCAATCACATGCCCAGAAAGGGAGTGGTGTCACCACCAGCATACATTTAGTAATTTCATGGCCTGGGAATTGAAGACCATTGCCCTAAAGCATGCTGCACGCTAGTGTTTGACGCTGTTTTGGTTTTCCGCACATCGGAAAAAACAATGTCTGAAACGTTTTCCGAACTGCTTAGAAGTAGAATGGTTCTTCTTGCATTAGGAAGTGACAACTCAGTTTCCAAGCTAGGAGCCGAATAAATAGCAAACTGACGATCCTATTTCCAGACGAAGCTTGTGAATTTCACGCACGTGGAGAGCATATTTATTGCTGAAGCGGCAGTTCAAAAACAAAAATAAATGAAAAAGATTTTCTCTGACATTACTCCTATTTTTGGTAGCTCTGCTGCCTGTCGTGAAAAACGATCTTATAATCGCATGATAGGTTCACACTGAGCCTGAAAGCATATTGCCCTAAAATACATTTAACGCCACTAATATAAGTAGGAGTTCAATCAAGTGTTTAACACTGTTTCTCGTGTTTGCACATTGGACTGCTGATGTGATGAAAAACATCAATCTCACTATTCCAGATTATGAAGAAAAGGTGTTACACTGTTCAAGAGATGTAGAGGCAGTCGGGATGACCCCATCAAATCCACAGTGAATACCTCCGAATTCAAGCTCCTCCTAATTCAAGCTTGAAAGGAGCAAAGTCAATTTCGAATTTTGTGTTTACTACTACGAACCTCCAAGCCCGTAGCCAGCTTAGGAAACCAGGTGGGGGGAAGAGTTTTCTGAGAGTGGCCCAAATTTTTTGAACAATGTCCAATAGTTTTAAAGTATGTCCAACACAATTTTCCAAGGAGGTGAAAAAGTTTGTAGGGAGGCGAATCACCCCTGCAACCCCCTGATTACGGTTTTTCGAGCCTCCCAAACAAGCTTTAAGCCACCCCCAATACTGTTCATCTGACGAATGCATCTGCTTCTATCGAGGCCAGCAAACACAAGTGAGAAACAGCCTACAACCAAGTTGAAACCATGAATCTCAGCCAACACTACACATACCATTGAAAAATTCAAATTTGCATTGTTTTTCTGCTTTTCTACTCAAATTTATACGATTTACGTGGAATGATCTAGCCCAGGGTTTCCAACATTTGTCTTCGAGGACCACATAAGCTATTGCAGAACATGTCGAGTGCCGGACGTCTCACGTAATGTGATTGTTTCGGTGTATGTTATCTTCTACCCAATCAAGAAATTTTCGTAAATTAATTTTTTGTTCATCAATGACATAATTTCCTCGCTGGCTGTAGTTTGGAGACCACTGATTTAGCCAAGAAGCTACGCATTTTGCTGTTGGTTGCATGTCAGATTTGTCTTTTCGTGGCCAGCGTGAGCTGTCTACGCGTTAGCGGGTTTGTTCTTGCAAACAAGGTCAAGCCAAACACATATGGCCATCAGTCACAGTTGCCAGGTGCGTAACCAGGGAGGGAAGCGATACGCGCTGTACTCCTTTCAAATTCTGAACTGGAAATATTGAACCGTTGAGCAAAAACTGTCATGACCGCATACAGCCAATTAATAATTCCACCAAGCTGTAGATAGTTGATATTTTGCCGATGTTTCTGCGTTAGCGCTGACTGCTGAGTACAATTGTTTATTGAGATGCGTCGTGCTACCACGTAGTGATTCAATGCTACGCTGCACTGTTGACAAAGGGGGGTGTTGCAGAATTGCATTTTTAGGTCACAATTCCTTGAGATACTGGATCACGCTCCTGTTTTTTTCGCTAAGACATTTCGGTCATTTGTCTCGCAATAGTATTAAAACTCGTCGTAACGGTATTCACTAGCTTACTTTTTAGGACATTAAGACCGAATAATTGGCTTAATTTTTTTCGGTCCTTCAAAAAAATTCGGTCTTTGACCGAAAAAAAACAGGCAAGCTCAATGCCTTTTTGTCAGAAATCGGCAAGTTGTTTGCTAACGTACAGGAGCGTAACGAATGGGGCAAGGAGGGCACATTTCTCTTGACGCCAAATCATTGTGGGGGCGACAAATCACTATCACTGCTGGGGGCACCGAATGACTGCGTAGGACGCCGAAAAGTCCAGACAATGTCACAAGTACCTTCTTGAATAGAGTACATTTGCTTCTGAAAGACATCAGGTTTGAACATGGGGGTGCCAAACTTGCTTCTTGCCCTGGGCCACATCTAACCTTGTTATGCTCCTGCTAGCGCACAATTATTGCTATAGCTTTTCACACGTTGCAATATGGTTCAATCAGGATCATTAGTTCAGACAAGAAACTCATCCACTTACAATTAACAGCGTGACTCGAGTCAATGATTTGACTCGACTCGCATTACGATTTTTGGTGACTCAGACTCCACTGAGTCACGTTGAGAAAAATGGTGACTCGACCCCAGTCACCTTTCTCACAGAATGACTCGACTCGAGTCACAATAAATGACTTGAGACTCGAGTCAGGCCCATTTTTACAAAATCCCTGAGCCTCTGATGGACAAATCCAGTTTGTTTGCATACAAAGAAATGAGTATTTTTTGCTTCAGTGATAATCAATATTGGCGCAAATTTTCTGTTTTGACTCTAGTCGTGCTATGCTGCATTTTAAGGATCAAAGTGTCCCAAACGTGCATGGAGGTAGACCTGAGGCTTTGCTTTCACTGAAAAGTCAGCAGGGCACATAATATTGACATAATATTGATTTATCGTAGTTTAACGCAGTATTTGCATATCGTGATCATGGAGGTGGGACTCATAGCCTTTTCCCAGTACCTCTGAAATTATTTAAGTTTAGAAAACTCATATCCAATCCAAAAAAATGTATATTGCAACATGTAATGCAAACATGAAAATAAAATCTTGTTGGCTCAGAGAAACGCAGCATTGTGGCTGCAACAAATGGGTCCCAAAGTGTCGGTGGCTGCAATCCACTGACAAAGGTCGTTTGCCTTGAGCTTGCGAATTAGGAAGCAATGTGGCGACGTGTTTACGCCACAGATAGGACTAACGATAAATTCGTAGCAGCTATAGAAGAGTGAACCTAGTCGAACGGGGAATCTCTATTGTTGTTATGGCAAGGATCGTCCGTTCGACTTTCTCTTTGGTTGACTAAAGGCGATGCATACTTGTGGCTGCAACACTAATGTGTAATCCAACTCAAAAACAAGTAAAGAGTTCGGAAAGTAAATGAAGTTAGCTTATGCTCTACCTGACTCACAACATCATAACAATTGACACTATAGACTTCCAAATATTCACTGTTAGAAGCAATGCAATGAGAAGCTCTGTTAAGCTTACCAACATTTGTAAGATATGAAACCAGAAGACTAACAAGTATGCAACACAAACGGCTCATTAGAACTGGGCTCCACAAAACATAATGATAAGCTGTGCTAGATGTTAGCCTAAGTGTATGTAAGGTATAAGAATGAAGAGGCAAGAAAAAGGATGGGATCAATGAATGTTCAGCCAGTTCTGTTAGTTTGATGACAGGGTTCAACAAAGGCAAGGTTCAACATTCAAATAAAACAATGAACAATCTCAATGGATTTGAGAAACTCTTATCAGTACAGTAACCTGCAGTCCCAAAATTGAGCTGAAATTTGCAAAGACGTTCAAAAGAAAATAATCAATTCCAATCCAATCCTGGTTAAGCAGAAATGATAATATCCAAATCCATCTACATGTTGGAATGTTGCAAGATTTAAATCCAAGTGCATGTTCTTCTCTAGTCATTTTAATGCATTGGGCATGCAAAAGACAAGGAAGTACTTGTCTTATGTTGTGACCGAAATGCTCGAGTGGCATGTGCGCAAAGCTTCACACTGTCGCAGCAACCAATAATGGACATCACCCGACGAGATCACTCTATTATTGCTTGTTCGCGCCACAAATATTTGTGTGTTGTTCTTCGCGCACATCCCATTCGTGGTGAATCGCACATTTAATGCAACGCCAATTGAGAGGTTGCAATGACATCCCTTCCTTTGTGCAACGAACCGCACCTATCGCACGTTCTTTTTGTGAAGGTTGCACCTGGCACCACCTTCACACCCTGGTCAGCCCAAGTGGCAAGTGCGCAAAGTTTCACACTGTGGCAGCGAACAACAACAGAGATCCCACGTCATGCTCATTCTATTTCTGCTCGTTTGAGCCACATACAAGTGTGTTGTTCTTCACGCACATCCCGTTCGTGGTGAATGTGGTGGTCTGAAGATGGCGCCACATGTAAATAAATGGTCACCGCTAGATGTTGTTTATAAGTAATAAGTCACTGTGATAGTCACCCCAAGCGAATTATCGTAATTCACTTATCCCTACATAATGACAGTGCAACCTAGTATCAGTAGAGTGACCCCGTCGAAGGAGCTCTATTGCGTCTGGTTGCTTTTCTGTTAGTTCAGTGTCCTGAATTATCATCTTTCTCTTGTGATTGCCTAAATAGTTCAAGGTGATGCAGTCAACTGTATCATGAATTGCACATTCAATACAATGCTAACCAAGAGATTGCAACACTTGCAGCAAGGTTGGGTTGGACTTGTTGAAATGGCTGAGAGTGAAAGAGTAGAGTTACCAGATGGCCGGTATTTCACCAGCCTGGCCGGTATTTTCAAAACCAGTGCCTGAAGTCCAGAGATGGGCAGTAGCGAGTTACTAAAATAGCTAAAATAGCGAGCTACTGTAGCGAGCTAATTTTCCAGGAGCGATAGGGGTAGCGCCGCACATTTTTAAAAAGAATAACGCATGTAGCAGCGAGCTATCGCATTTCACTCTTACCGCTATTCGCTACTTTGGCATGAATGGTGGCCAAGGGAAAAAAAATTCGCTTGAGCTTTTCCGTCCGCACACATTGGTAGAAACTGCTCTTCTCACTGTTTTGTGTTGACTTTGGATGATTTTTTTGCGGAATCTAGCAGCATGAGGAAAGATTTAGCTCAGGTTGCTTTTGACCTGAACGATCGGTTCCATTCTAGTTCGGAAAAATCAACATCATCAACAATCTTAAAGCAGTTCGGGCTTGGAAATATAGGCTACTGCAGCTAGTAAAGCTGCGTAAAAGTGAGTTGAATGCTAGGAATAAATTCTGCACTGGACTCAGCCTGTACTTCACTGCATGTGTATCTCCAGTTTTTCGTTTTCACGTATATGTCAATACGACATTTTTTGGTTTGGTTCGACTTCAGCGTACTTGGCTGTATGCATAAGCCATTGCAAGTTTTTGTTAAAGTTACAGAACAAGATACGGCTTTGACGCTCGGAAAAAATAGTACGTGATAATATTTCACCATATTCCAGTTATTCAATTAAAGCTAAAAATTTTGTGGCAATGACCAATTTTCAGTTTGTGAACGCCAACCAATTGAGAGCTAACATCGTGAATACGCTGGCGTGATACAATCTTGCAGTTCTGAGTAGACTGTACCCAGTTCTTCAACACACACCGTCAAATTTATCGGGAACGCAATTAAACAATTTTGATGTTATTGTGAAACTGTTTCGTGTAACATGAACTTACTCGTAGATCAAAGTTATGCAAATTTTTCCAGTCTTGCAAATGTTCTGGTAGCATAACAGAAAATCGACGTTGGTAAAAGCAAGTCAAACGTTTACGTAAAATCCGGCTTACAAGTTTTGCAAGTATTTTTTCCAACATGTCCGATTGGGCAAAACAGCATTTGCAAAACGGACCAGAATTATTTTGACAGATTTGAAAATAAGTGTGAGCTTTCAACATTTCAATCCTGGAGTATAAAGCAACACGCAAATCCAACCACCAGTGTGCTTTGATCAATCGCTTCTTTTTGGTATGTAGGCACTTGATGAATACCCTAACGGCAGCTCTAACGAAAAAAGGCGTCATAAATGCTAAGGGTCGTTCATTCAGAAGGGCGTGTTTAGGTATTGCTGCCGAAACAAAGTTTTCCTTGCAAGTATCCGTGCATCAGGTGGTGCAGTAGAAAATCAGTCAGTAAGGACCGGAAAAATTATGGCAAAAAACAAGATGTTACATTCGCTCATTTGCAATAAAACCACAGGAGTGCTAAGTGTTGCAGCTAGCATTTGCTTATGTGTAATTCAATTTTCATTCGTTTGTCGTGCTTTCACATAATTTTCAAGAACTTATCGAAAAAATCCCGCGTTTGACAATGTAATTTTACAAAAAAATATTCTGACGAGTTTTCAAAAAATAATGTGCTGTTTCCGTATCAGAGCAAACATTGTTTTGAAATAATCTCTCACGGCGTTTTCAAAACTTTTTGCGAATATGTCTATCCTAGGGTAGAAGCAACGTAGTAGGCTCAAATATTATTCCAATGTGTAGTTGATATGTTGATATTGTAAGGCGTGCAGAAAATCGATAAACTGCGCGGCTAATCTCTCGTATGCCGTTGAGCTTTCTTCTGCATTTTCATGATGGCTATTTCAACAACTAAATCAAGACCACCCTCTACTTTCTGCAAAGTAAAATTGGGCATGCTGACAAAAATTCTATATCTCTGTGCCACCAATTCTGTCGCATGGCGAAAACCATCTGTCGAATGAACTGACATAGCGCTTCGTCTAAATCGGATTGAATTAGTCGTTAGGTGGTGAATTTGCTCTAAAACCGAAAGTATTTTGCACTGCTTTCATAAACACTTTGCATTTCTTAAGCATTTTTATGCCTGATAGTCATCATTCACAAGACACTTCACTTAGGAGACAACATTTGCTGTTGTTTCAACGCTGTTTCAATTAATATCTTTTACAAGACCTACAAAAGCACAAAATCACCGATTGTTTTGCAGAACAATCTTGCAAATGTGCAAAAAAATCAGATGCCTCTCAGCAACGGCATAATGCGGCTCATAAATCGCATTAGCAAAATTTTTTGATGTCTGTATTCTGCGAAAATAGTTTGTATCAGAAGCGATTTTGTTCTCAGGAGTCATTTTTGTTTTTTGCAAAGTGCTGTTACTTCTGCCGCTGCAACACGTTTTAAAAAAAGACTGCTGTTCGAAATTTGCGTAACCATAGCGTATTTCATTTCGTTCAAACCAGAACGGAAAAGTTCTTGCAACTTACCTTGGTAATAAAATGTCGCTTTTTTGCTACATCACAGGTTCTTTTTCGTATAGGCGTACTGATGTTTCTTTCGTATTGGAATTTATTTGGGGAGACGCTATCTTTGTAAAAGTGGTCGCAGTAAGTTTTAGTTTGAGCTTCGTGGCACGGATTATACTAACTAAAAACAACTGCATAATTCGCTTTTTCCAATCGAACCAGTTTAGTCTTATGAAAAAATATCGTGTTTGAGAACCGTCAGTGACAATATTTTTACTCCAGTTAACAATAGCGCTGTTTGTTTTCATGACCATTTGTATCATTCGCAGGTGCTTGCACGGTTACAAGCCCAGCAACAAAAACTTTGCACCGGTGAAAAATGAAGGTTTTCGCTGAACAAATATTGATGTGCACAAACTCACAGCTACGTTGAATAAAAAACTTAAGTTTGACTAAGCTAGGGGTTTCCAAGCTTTCTCTGGCCATGTACCCCTTCAGCATTTCGATAGATGAGCGTGTACATCTAAAACAATGTTTCTCAAACTTTTTACTCCATCGCCACCCTTACACTCTCGACACGTCGTTTGCGCCCCCCAAGCCTGATAAAGCACACACAAGGTAGTAAATTTAAAGAATTAAGTATTAAATAGCTGAACCAAGCTATTAAATGGCTTAACTAAGCAATTGTATTAAGACGCTATTACGTTCAGAATTCTTGTGAAAATAATCCACACTGTAGCTGGACGCACAGACGATCCAAAGTAAAAATTTACCGGATAAATTGCTTTTACAACAAGCTCCAAGGAATATCATAGTAGCCTAAATGAAAATTTGCAAGATATTAACATGTCATAACAGTAGGCTATTGAAGTTAACTCAACGATTGATTAGTTGTTGAGCGTTTTCCCCCTTTGTGTTGTTTCCCCCCTTATCCCCCCCACTACAATTATACGCTCTAGCTTTGCAGCAAGCTGTTTGAGGAATCTCCTGCCTGGTTCTGCTCCCATCTTCGTGCAATGATTCAAGCTTGCACTCCAGCAATAATGGTTATGTCACAACAGTGACCCACACCAAGCGAATCCATCGCAATTTATTGCATTAAGGAAACTAGTTTCGTGTGTGACACATCGTACACGGATTATTGTTACAGCTGGTGCGGAATTACGCACGTTTGCAGCCAAACCATTGAACACTTGGATTGCACTTTCAAAAGCTAGAATGTTAACAAAATTGTGGTTGCCCAATTTGCTGTCGCTATCCAAATAGGCTATCTTTACACGCAGGCTATATAAACTACATCCTATTCAAAGCTGTTGTTGTGAATAAGCCGAAACATGGGGAAACAAGGAGCTCAGTTTGCAATACATATAGTCAACAGTTTGTTCAGGATCTTTCACTAAAACCAAAGATCAGCATCACCTTTTTCATAAAATCTAGAATGATGCCTGAAAACTTCGGGGTGGATGCAAATGCCCGGTTTTCCCCCACCCTGGTTGTTGGCTTGATTCAACTTACACGCGTGTAAAACCTTGTTAAAAAGAATTTTTGACTTTTTATTGCTTGATTATTATCTTGAATTCTATATTCGACTCCAGTGAGAAAACAGCAATAAAGGCGATTGATAAACCTACAGCAATCCACTTACAAAAGTAAATGCACTCTATGTGTGTCTGCAGTCTAAATTTCATTGATATGTGCATTTGCTGTAAAATGAAAAATTCCGAATCATAAATCCTCAATGACTATTATTTTCAGATAATGGTTGCTTAAAAGCGGCACCCAACAAAATTGATAACTTAAAGAACATTTCAAGGTGAGATTGTAAAATAAACCCTACGTCTGCAATACAGCACAAATTTTAAAAGTTCACCAAAAGTAGCGGTAGCGATAGCTCGCTACTATTTTTGTTCATTAAGGGGAAGGGTAGCGCCATTATTATTTTCAAAGTAGCGGTTGCCCACCTCTGCAGCCGGTATTTTGAAATAAATATTTTGCGGTAACTGCAAAAAAACTAACGCGCAACTTCTTAAATTCAAATGACTATAATAGTGAATCTTGTCAGGACAGTTCCATCAGCGAAGTTCATGTAAGAGTAAATTGTTACTTGTGCCTTAGCAACCCCCAACGTCTCTACGATTTCACTCTTCCTTTGTTTAGTCATAATTGATATCTTCCGTCTTCCCAAACGTGATCTGTATGAACATTTCTTTTGGCAATTAATGGTGTAACTGGCGTAGGTGCAGGGGTGTAGTGGGGTCGGAAAGCGTGAGAACGCGCTCCCACACCTTTTTGCACTAGTAACGTTACTTGAAACGCCTGAAGCAGAATAAATGACAAGTCATCTCGTGCATTGCACAGTAGCATGGTTGTGCAATTACTATTCGTGACATCAATGATGTCACTAATATTGAAAATTCTTGTAGGCAAATGTTCACTTTATTCAAACTATTTGGCTTAATCTTCCTTGCTATTTGGTGTGCAAACGCCGTTCCCACACCTCTTTTAGCACTACACCCCTGCAGAGGTGGGGTTGTTGTCTGAACTATTGCCGTATAGGCTGTTGCAGGCAGAATACTGGGAAATCACAGAAATGGGTAGGACGACAGTGACATTGTAGAGACCAGAGAACTATTCACAATCACACGGGCTGCACTGACGAGACAACTTATTTCGTCAGGCAACTATAACATGGCTCAAGCAAGCGCCAGCAAATCAACCGGGAGGATATCTCTCAGCCATTTTAGAGGTCCAGAAGGTAGTGAGAATTTTTTTTGAAAAGTTATAAGTGAGCTAGAAAATGTTTGTTGCAAACTGAAATGAATGTAGCATGCAAGAAACCAGTATTTGTGTTGTGGTGTTCATAGAGGAAATACTCCCTCAAAAAAGCAAATGCTATCAAATTGTAGCCTACGGAAAGACGTTCACTTTAGAAATTGATATACAACATGCAAAATTGCAATTTTACTAAGTGCATTATTTGTAAAATTTTTAAAAAAAACGTCTCCATTCACAACTGACTGGAAGCTTCATGAAAATGTAGAGAAAAAAACATGAAATATAAACGCATTGTGAAAAATGCGTTTAAAAAAAATGTTCCTCGAGAATCCAGTGCTATAAAATATGCGCTTACAGAATATAGCCCAGATCTGTCATTGTTGATAAAATTACAGTGATGTGTCCAAGTCATTTTTGTTGAATCAGAGTCACCAGCTCTTCTCTAATCAGAGTCGAGTCAGAATCATCTAAAATGTTTCGAGTCGAGTCAGAGTCGTGACTTGGTCGAGTCGAGTCACAAGAATTACCGTGTCACTTCGAGTCATTAGTTTACAAGTTCGAGTCATACGAAATTTCACATTTTTTCTACATTTTTTTGCTATGAAATGGCACCCAACACACTATAAAATGGAGTCCGATAAGTTAGAAAATGGTTCCCAACATGATATGAAATGGCGCATGGCAAGTTAGAAAATTATGCCCAATGTTGTTTCAACAAGTTTGATTATAGGTTATTTATATCTAAGTTTTCTCAGTTTGCATTTCACTTGTCTCTCTTTCACTCTCAATCGTTTTAAAAATCTAGCCCAACCTTCCTGCAAGTGTTGCATCCTCTCAGTTAGCGTTGTGGTGAATGTGCGATTCACCATGAACTGGATGTGTGTGAAGAACAACACCCATGTGGTGCCAACAAGCAGAAATTAGATGAGCACGACGTGGGATTTTCATTGTTGCTTGGTGCGACAGTGGGAAGCTTTGCGCATTTGTTGCTCAGCCTTTCCAATCACAAACAAAGTGGTGCTTTCACCAGGATTTGAAGGTGGTACCAGGTACTACCTTCACAAAAAGAACTTGCAATAGGTGCGGTTCATTGTAAAAACAAGGGATGTTGTTGCAACTTCTCGGTTGGCGTTGCATTGAAAGTGTGGTTTTCGCATGCCCAATACATGGAAATGACCAGAGATGAACATGCACTTGCGACATTTCAATATATTGATGCATTTGGACGTTATCATTTTTGCTAAAACAGATTTGGATTGGAATTGATTATTTTCATTTGAAATTCTTCGCAACTTTCTGTTCAGTTTTGGGACTGTAGATTACTGTAACTTTCGGTTCAGTTTTGGGACTGCAGGTTACTGTAGGACTGCAGGTTTACAGTGGATTGCAAGCACCGACACGTTTCGAGCCATTTGTTGCAGGCACAATGTTGCGTCGCCTTGAACCAACCAAAGAAAGAGTCGAACCGACATTTCTCAGCATATTTGCAATTGAGTTTAGACATTCGACCAGGTTCGCTCTTCTATTGCAGCTATGAATTCTGCGTTATATGCGCCGTAATCACGTCGCCACGTGTTCTTAGGCTAATGACAGTGTCAGGAATTTGGATTTAAACAAGATTCGGTTTTCGTATTTGCACTATATTTTGCAAAATAATTGGATTTGAAACTGAAAAACTTGAATCACTTTACTGGTATCTGGAAAGAAACGATGGTCACTGCATAGGCCCACTGCCATGATTACGGTATGCAATTACTACATTAAACTGTGATAAGGTGTCAAAATATTGTGCCCTTCTGACCCCTCAGTGAAAGCAAAGTCTCAGGTCTTCCTCTATGCAGGTTGAGGACACTTGATCTTTAAAATGCAGCACAGCACCACTAAACAGGTAAAACAGAAAATTCCCGCCAATCTTGATCATCACTAAAGCAAAGAATGCGAATTTCTTTGTATGCAAACGAACTGTTTTTTCTATCAGGAATTCAGAGATTTTGTAAAAATGACTCTGATTCGAGTCTCGATTAATGACTGTGACTCGAGTCGAGTCGTTCTGTGAAACTACGACATAATTAACCTCCAATGAAACTTGCTAAAACAACACTGAGCACCATTTTCTAACTCACCGGGTGACTTTTTATAGCATTTTGGGCATCATTTCAAAGCACGAAAAAGTCATTGAAGAAATGTGAACTTTAATTTGACTCGACATTGAATCGAACGTGCAAATCACAGACTCGAAGTGACTCAACAACTCTTGTGACTCGACTTTAACTCGACTCGACTAAGTCATGACTTGACTCTGACTCGACTCGAAAAAATTTTAGATGACTCTGACTTAGCTCTGACTTGAAGGTCTTGTGACTCTGACTCTACAAAAATGACTCGGGCACATCACTGCCACTTGCCCATGGTGTTGCAAAACTGAAACTTGTTATTCGTTTTGCAGCTTCTAAAATCTTGCGTCAGTTCTAAGTTTTCCATATTTATTGCCTTCCTATTGTGACTGCGGTTTTTCTTTTCAAAGCTGCCACCAAGCATTAAAAAATTGAACTTGTAACAAAAACAGATCAATTTTCATAGCCCAACGGCAAGACCAGAACTATGCTAACGACGAAAGAGATCGTGTTTGTGATTGCTGGGGAGTTGTCACGCGGAAAAAAATAAGGGAAGAGGGGTTTTGTTACAAAACAATAGGATTGTTGATTCTCGCTGGTAAGAGGCTGAGGCAAAGTCAGACAGGTAAATACTGAAATTCAACGAAGAGTAAAGCATTGTTTAGTTTCGACTGAGTATTTTTTGTCTTTGATGTTATTTCGATAGGCTTTGAAACGTGGCGTCATTTATAGGGGGCGCCACAGCTGTTTGGTGTTCCCCCTGAGTGCGGCTCTGAATTTCAATTTATTTATAACTTGCCGCTTGAGAGTTATTACTAGAAAAAAGTCGTTCGTGCAATTGCCATCCAGACTGACCTCCATGATCATGCGTACCATGTGTCCAGTGGTGCCAGTGATGCCACACCTAGTATTTTTCCACTAGATATAGTGTTTTTGCATTTTGTCTCGTCCAGTGGTTTTCAACCTGTTTCTTTCAATCGCCCCCTACAAGAGATTTGCTCCAAAATCGCCCCCACTTATAATTTTGATGTTGGAAAAATAATCACTTGATTTGAAAATATTTCAATGCTAATGAACTAAGGGGAGCAGTTTAGCTAGCCCAAACAACGAACAAACAAAACGAATGCAATTGCATTTGTAGAAACAGTGTTACTCATTTTCAAAAACAGTTGGTTCCAACCAGGGCTGTGGAACTGGACCAAAAAAAATTGAATGGTGGAGCCGGAGTCTGAAATCTGTGTTCACATTCAACAGACATATTTTGTATAGTGTTGCAACCTCTCCGCTGGCTTTGCACTGAATGCGCGGTCCACCATGAACGGAATGTGCGCGAAGAACAACACTATATATATGTGGCAGGGTTGCCAATTTGACTTTTTTGAAGCCAGATTTCGAAATTCTGGATTTTTTTGAACACCTTTGGCTTTTTCTGGAAATAAAAAGAAAGGCAGACAGAATCTGGTTCGCTTCCCTGATGGCAATGAGTCGAGCGTTTCGATCAAGGATCTATCTCCATGTCCGTCGTTTGATACATCCTCTCGTCTATCCGTCGAAACTTTTGCAGATAATGATCCGGAAAGTTCTGTTGCAGAACCTGGCAGAGAGCAGGACGTGACTGCTCCGCCTGTGGTAAATGAGCCTGGCGGTGGTTCGTCCGACGCAGATCACGAGTCGCCGGGGGACAATAATATGCCTCCGGGGAGGTCTACAGGCTTCAGGAAAGCTCCTGAAAGATTTGGAGAGTGGGTCTCGTAGTACCTGCAGTGGCGTGAATGTAAACTTTCGTCATGACTATTTGTGTGTACTTTCCGCTGTAAGCTGGCGGTGTTATTTGCGTAAGTTCAACGAGTGTTTTATTTTGGATACGCCCTTTGTTTTGCGTTTCCTTTTTTAGCGGGGTAGATTGTGGTAATTATGAACAGCGCTGCCTTATCTTGATTACCCGAGTTCGTAACTGCGTGCTGTTTCGCATTCTTGCTGTGTTGGCGACTGCCATGCCTTGATGCATGTCATTGTGCATTTCGAACTCATACTGGTCGTTTGTGTGCAGCGAGTTGCGCAGCGTTTCGTTGTTAGCCTGACTCAGGCATTAGTTGATTAAGAGCCTAGTTTATCAGGAAGTCTAATTGTAGTGCATCACATAACTTCAGAATTTTTTTTGTCTCGTGAGGCAAAATACATGCTGCCTAATACCTTGAAAGTATAGGTTCGACCGCAATTAAATTATGAAGTGGAAACCATTGACAAACTTGGATAATTAACCTGATAGATGACAAGTATTTGAAGTGAGTGTTAAGTTTCAATTTTTGGAAAAGAGTCATTTTAAATCTCCGTTGTTAGGAGCTGATGACCTGTTCACAAATATTGCATAGTACTTCAACCACCCATGTGCTCAGATAAAACTCTGAACTATGACTGTGCCAAACTGAGCCATTAAATCAAAGTGCAAGCCAATCGTACAAACAAAATAGCAAGATGAACATTTACATTGTGCATAACTTAGAGTTTAGACTACAATCCCTTTCAAATTTATCATAGGCAGTAGAGATGTGAAACAATATAGGTTATCTTTAAGACCTGGAACTATTGGGACAAACATCATCCAACTTTGCTTAGTATGGCTCCAAAATGTGAGCAGAGGTTGACTTACGCAAGTGGTGGCTAGACTAAAAATCTGCACAATGCGAGCAAGCATTGTATTGTACTACTGCACATTACTTACTTCTAAGATCATCGTCAAATTCTGTCACTAGGTCTACAGTCTTTATGTCTTTTCAGCACACTATTACTTCTCTATAATCTGTTTTATTAACCATTTTTTGTCATGTGTCTTGTGTTATTGGCCACAACATTATCCCAACATTCTTATAGTTACCGCATGGATTCCGAAATTCCCGAAATGCATTGTCACTTACACTGTATTTTGCATAGGCCATTCGTTTGAAACCATCATTAGCAGAGTGAGCGGACTGTGAAATTTTTCAATCCGAGTCCAGTCCTTATCTGATAAAATTGAATCCGATCCAGTCCTGATACGCAAAATTTTTGAAAAACATCAGTCCGATCCAGTCCTGATCCGCCCATGCAAAAAGAGATAGGCCTATTTTTATTTTGCCTCATGAGGCAAAATAGACACAGCATTTTGGCATTTCCAAAATTCAACAAGGCACTGTCCATTTTGCCATCAGAGGCAAAAGTACTGCTGGTGTTATTTT
>Ga0210059_1005269_pt1 | contig 20827 bp, 5 predicted proteins | sample Ectturendosymbi2_FD_188042 | JGI IMG/M metagenome (GOLD analysis project Ga0210059, IMG submission 188042) | Ecteinascidia turbinata endosymbiont from Florida, USA - Sample 2 (SPAdes) (version 2) | ecosystem: Host-associated > Tunicates > Ascidians > Unclassified | place: Key West, Florida...
CATGGTGATTTTTTATTGTTTTGAAGATTACATTGCTATGATTAACCCTATCAAACCCAACATAGGCTTGTGAATATCGTTAAATATGAACTGACGTTATTATTCACTAGAGACACCTAAATGCCACTGTAGATGCAATCACACACGTGTACTACTATGTCGAAAATTCTGTGCTAACCAGCAGTGTAAGAGGCGGGGTGCAAGCACACCCCTAAAAGTTTAGATTTATTGAAAATCCAGGCAAAATCCTTGAAAATCTGCGCAAAATCTTTGAAAATCTGGGCAAAAAAGGCATCCAACCTTGTTTGATTTCATAAAATGGCGCCCAACGTTTGCAGAAAATCACACGAAAACCTTTCTCGGAGGTCATACCCAAAAAGGTCTTCATGATCTTTGAGGGAAAAAAACTGTAGGCAAAAGCCCAAAACTTTTCGGGCATGTTTGGGAAAATTCGGGCAAAAATCCTTTCCACTCACAAAAATTTGCCTGCTCCTACACCTATGGTACTAACCATGCAACTTCCACAGCACTCCACATGGGGCAAGCAACAATCTGTTGACAATAGTATAATCTAGCTCCATCTCACACTGAAATGCACGAAAGATCAACCTTGCTATTTCTGCGACTGTTTCTTAGTTTCGCAATGAATTTTTCAACACCATGACCGCGGTTTGACTAAATTTCACGCAGGATCCGAGTAACTACTGGTGTGTGTCGTCATAAGCAACTCTAGTTTCCCGACCGTCAAAAACAACAACACAGCTTGTCATGCATTTGGGAAATATTTAATGCAGGCTAGAGAGTATTTAGATAATTGTTTAAAATATTGCTGCCGCAAGTTATCTACTATAGGCTATATGCCAACCAAATGAACTTGAACGGGAAGTTAAGAAAAAAAATTGGGGGTGCCAAACGGGGAGCCTAGCAAAAATTTGGGGGGACATGGCTCACCCAGGCCCCCCTTAGAATCGCCACTAACTCTGCTAACTCAGTCTTAAAATATCTATGCTCACTAAAACAAACATTTTCTCAGTGTAAAGTTTTTTCTTACAAGGAAAATACTTTATGCAACTGTTGCCGTAACACTGGACATTTTCCTTTTGTATACGTCCACTTGCCTTGTATCGCCAGCAACCTGAAAAAGACAAGCAAAATGTCGACTTTGCCCCCCCCGGAAAAATATCTGCGGACGCCCATGAGTAACGTGTAACCTAGTTTTTTTCAATATCACTTTGTTAAGGTAGAGAGGGTTTGAGTTTTGAACTGTTTTCTATTTCTGTTTTGTTGTGAGCATTTCATATGGCAGGTCATGCTTCAATAGTTGCTGCAAGATACGGTTTGAAAGGTTTGATAGTTGTTTCTGTTTCAATAGTTACTGCTACTTGTCTTCTGAAAGTTAAGTTTATTTCGTAATTGCAAATGTGTGCTGTTAAACACTCTTTAGTGACATTCATTTTTCCTCTCGCACAAGTCTGATGAGGCAACCATAGATTGGCGAAAACCTTTGAAATACACCGAATTTTTATTACACCAACTGAATGGCTATTGCAGGTACGCAAAAATAACGGTTCCTGAAAAAGTATCAAAAATAACGTTTACTTAAAAAGTAACAAGCACAGGCGCATATGCTTTGTGAGGAAATCGAAGCATTTGAACCAGTTCTGTCAACTTAGATTCGCAAACCCCTGAAATTGTTTGAATTTCTCGCACACAATAACAGGTATACCTCTTTGCCTAATTTATTTATTGCCCTCAGGATTTGCATGACCGTGACTGTTGCACCGGAAAAAGGAGTTTTTCTAAGCCGAAACTAATTAAAACTTCTTTTGAGATCTTCAACCCAACAGCGCCTAAATAGTTTGTGTTTTTATCCATTGAATCCAAAATTAGCAAAAGCTTAAACACGGACAAAATTCTGAAAGACTTTGCTGGTGAGCACGAAAACTAAGTTTTTCTAAGCATAGGCAACATTTGTGTCACAGGCTACAATAGCCTGAAGCAGTCCCGTCGTTACGGGGGGTTTTGGTGGACTTAGCCCCCCCAAACAAAGCTCCAAATCTCCCCAAACTGAAATTTGAAACACTATAAGTTAGTGGATTTTTGTCAAATTTGAAGGTCAAGCCCCCCCGCACAAAATAATACTGCTATAATACATAGTTGCACTGCAGTTTTATGTGATTTCCTGTGTTGCAGTTGACTGCATCGCCTTGAACTACTGAGGCAAGCACAAGAGAAAGATGGCAATTCGGGGCATTAACTAACAGGAAAGTAACCAGCAGCAATAGAGATCTATCACTGACTTCACTCTACTACTACTAGATTGCACTATCATTATATAGGGATAAGTGAACTACGATAATTCGCTTGTGGTGACTATCACAGTGACTTGTTACTCATGGGCACCGTCTCGCGGTGACCATTTATTTTCATGTGGCGCCATCTACCGACCGCCACACTTGTGCGTTTTCTTTCGCTGACGTTTTTAGCTAAGCTGTTATATCTTTGCTGGCACAGTCACCATATCAAGCAGTGTTGTTAATTCCTTTTAACACATGGCTAAATGGCTGCCGTGCCCCGCGAAAGGTACCAGGACCAGAGATGAGATATTGAATGTAGTAACTCTTTGGATTTATTGGGTGTTACGAAGATGTCCGTTGAAGTCTCCGCTGGAGATGTGAAACTGGGGGCATGCTCCCAGATACCCCTAGCTTGGTATCGACCCTTAGGCTCATTCTTTAACATCGCCGATTTCTACCATAATGACTCAATGCACCCATCAAAAATTTCTGCACACGCCACTAAGTGGGGCCAGAACCATCGCCAGGAAGTTTTCAATAGAGGAGCTTTGTGTTTCTGCGGGGGGCTTTACGTTTGTGCGAGGGGGTTTGATATTCTTAAAAAATTGACAAAAACTCTACTGATTTAGAGTGTTTCATGTTTCAATTTGTGGGGGCTTGGAGCTTTGTTTGGGGGGAGATGCCCACCAAAGCCCCCGTGGCGACGGGACTGAGTGGAGCCCCGCAAAAGTGCTTCCAATCTGGCCCCGCTCTTACTAAGGCCGGTCCTGATGGTCACACTCGATTTTGACTCGTACAAAGTTTTCTGCGTAGGCCAACACAAGCAACTTAGGAGTCTCCAAACTGTTTTGTCCGAGGGCCACCGAGGGCTATTAGCCTACAGAACAGTTCGACAGCAGGACATCTTACGTGATATGATTGTTTCGGGATATGTTACCTTCTAGCAAATCAAACAAATTTTCGTGAATATATTATTTTTTCATTATTGTGAATATGTCTCCGCGGGCCGTACTTTGGATACCCCTGCACTAACTAATAGTAAATAAACTGAGGCAACTGAACCCCTACGTACCGTAACGTACAAGACACAGGGCTGCTCACGCAATAATTTTATTTACAAAACATGGCGCTTTCCAGATTGCACATCAAAGCAGTGTCATTCACCGGCGAGATTCATTTAATAATACTTCAAAAACGCCACACTACCTCTGATACTGTAACAGTAGCTGTGAGTTTACTTGAAATTAAAACCACGCAGCAGCTTACACTGGAAAAAGGTTTTCAGCAAAGTTCGTTTCGGTTGGGACCGGCCTACTCCAATTTCGCAAGGATATTTTCCTGGCCTTTTAGAACTTTGCAGTTTCGTACCTGGCCTCGGCCATTTCTGGTCTTATGTTAACGTTAGCCCATTCACAATGGATGGTCGTGGTCAGCTATGTCCAACCCAAACGGCTTACTGGGCCAAAAATCATGTCACTATCTCAACCAGGGCCAGACATTTTATGACATATTAATGAGGGCCGCACATTGAATGGATTACTTTGATCTTAGCAAACTAAATTTCGCTTAAGCTAATGTACTGAAAGCGTTCGAATTATAACTGCAATGATAACAGACGTGATAAAATGGCACTGAGGACTGCCTGCATCAAAAATGTCAAACTAAAGTTTATCAATATAAGCACAGTTTGTCAATATGTAGTTACTCCCATTACAGTGAAAACCTAAACTGGGCCGCACAAATCCTTCGACTGGGTCGCAAACGGGCCGCGGGTTGGACATAGCTGGTCGTGGTGAATCTTTGCTTTATAGAAGCAAATAGATCATACCTTGTATTGAGTTCCCGAATTTTAAAGCTGATAATGCATGTAGCGTGTGAGACGAGAAGGAATCTATCGCAAATGTTTCTTAGGAAATCGATTTCAGGCAACACTACGCATTGTCAGTCCTTAAACCTTATTAATAAGATTTAAGGACAGACGATGCGTCGTACAGAATTACGTGAAATCGATTTCTTATTAAAAATTTGCGACAGATTGCTTGTTTGTTTCACATGTAGAGTGTATTTAATTGAATACAGATACGTGCAAATTCGATTCATTGCAAAAAGATTAAAGCAGAGCCCAGTCAACTGATTTCTCAAAAGCCTACAGAAAACATAGAGATTTTAATTGCATTTAGCGTGATCAGGATATTTTCTTTACGTGAATTGGTTTCATCATATAACCATCATGTGTAGTTGTACCAGTCATAATTTGTTCAATGACACTTCAATGATAACATGCTTGCGAGCTAAATTGTGGCCTTTTCACATGACCTCACACTGCAATGTTCCATCTGATCCTTGCCAGCGATGAGCATTCGCATAGGTGCCTTCATCAGGGCGAAACAAGTTGTAACAAAAAAGTGAGCAACTTGGCGCCGGTCACGCCCAGTTCATAGGTGCTCAAGCCAAGGCAATTGATCATCACGAACTGCTAAGCTATTAAATAAATGCATCATGCCACTGACCAAAAACATAACATCGATAATAAAATGCAAGAAATCCGTGTAAAAACCACAGTAAAAATCCAAGGATCCGGAAAGAATAAAATAGATACAATATAATAAGCAACTCAAGAGCTTGTGGAATAAAAGTCAGGCGGAATACTAAAATAACACATGCTAAAAATAGACAACCACTTATTTATTATTCAAAGTTCTATAAAACTAGGGATATTGGTCTGCCGACTTTTCATTCGTGATAGATGAGGCTAATGTGGAATGACTGAAGAATGCGTCGTTTCTGTAAGTCAAATTCCCATTCTAAAATTTCGTATTTAGTCCAAGCTACTGCATAGTCGTTATCAGAAACATGCCGTGTTGGTGCACTTTTTTCACAACCATTGTTCCTTACGTCTCACTGCTGCTCTAGAACGGACTTCAAAACTGCACTCAAGGCGGCTTCACGCAGAATCCGGTTACGGCTTACGATCCGGCTTATGGCCAACGGCAGTCTTCACACAAGTTCCGTTGGCCGTATCCAGGTGAATTTTCTCGGTTTCGACCGGCTTCCGGCTTACTTAAAATTGTTTTAAGTAAGCCGGATTGCTGGTGTTGTCGGTTATGGTGTTCTTGCTGCATGTGGGAAGACTGCCGTTGGCCATAGGCCGGATCGTAAGCCGCAACCGGATTCTGTGTGAAGCCGCCTTAGTCTCTCTACGTAGCAAAGCTTATAATCCTTGCAGGGAATGCGATGGACTGCACCTAATCGTTGCTTTTTGTGCATAGGATCTTTATGAGGCACAAGGATGTCGACAATTTTTATCATTGATTTTATAAACGTTTTTCAGCTTTTCTGTAAGACCTGGAAAACACGAACAACAGTCACTCCGTTAATTACAGGCTGAGATTTATCATTACGTTTGCTGTCCGGAAGTAGAATCCAATCACGATATTCAATAAGCTCCAAAGTAGATTTTATGCGTGTTTCTTCTAGTGTTTGTGCTTCGTTACAACCTGTTAGAGGTGCAACTCGATTTAACGCACTGACGACAGAACACTTGTGCTGTAATTACAAGGATGTCATGATCCTTCTCACTTGCTTTTATTACAAGCTGTTTCGCTCTGATGAAGGCAGGCAGCTGAATGCTGCCGAAACGTTGACCAAGAATAAACTCCATTTTAATTCACGAGAAGAGCTCCTTTTTATATTTACATACTTGGTGTGGGGCATCAGTGACATGCTACGCTGATAACTACGTAAAACCTACTCACAACGCAGTATTTTAAAGCGATGAAAATGATAAGTATTGCGGAAAGGTTTTTGTGTTTCTTAAATGCTGCAGTTGCATTATTCCAAAAATCTATCAATAAAATAGAATTGCGTTAGTAGTAATGTATGATGAAAAATCCACGGTACACTGTGTGGCCATGTGAACGATTATAGCTAAATGCCCGTTTCTTTGCCATCAATCTCATCGAAGTATTTCTTTTCTGCAAGTTTCTGTAATTCAGGTGATGCGTTGCCGTTCTTTTTCTCCAATGCCTGCAATTCTTTATCTTCTTTCACTGTCATGCGATACAGTGTCAGAATGAAAGCAGAGGAAACGATTTTTGTTGCTATCAGCAAGCCAGCGAAGCCAAGTCGGTAGGCTTTGTTGTCATAGAACTGAAACAACACAGATGGCAGCATTTCTTATGTTTGGCAAAACCAAGACAGTTTGCCGCTAATTGAGATAGTTCTTGTATGCAGGCACCTTGCTAAATTTTCATTAGCAAAAGGTAAAACACAGCGTTGGCGCAATTGTTGATTTACAAACAGAGCAGTCTCAACATTTTTAGGAAACAGTTTTCTGAACCTCAGTGATGTTCAATCAAATTATTCAACATGTTTCGCGTCAGAAAACATGCTGCAATTACCCAAAAAACTGGAATCTGACTTGTTTCTTCCAATTATACTTTAAAAAGTGATTCCCATTGTTTCACAAAGTCTTTTCATTCGGCTTTGGTGCAAACAGCTAGTCACCGGCAAGCAGAGCAATGTGAAAGGCTGTTGCCCCCCAAAAAAATCCAGATGGGGCCCTTTCTTATCATCTTTAATATCACGTAACTACAACTTTGCAAAATACTGCCATAGTGTCCGAACGTCCGCCATTCTTTTTCGAAATTAACGAATCATTATATGACATGCGGCTCTGCATTGAGGGCAAAAACCAGAAGAGTAAAAGTCAAGGGTAGAGAGACGGCTCTAATTTACTAATACAATATACATTGTGGGGCCCCTACGAATGGTCGGGGCCCCCCCGATCGGGGGTAGGTGGCTGCCTTGCCACGGCACTGCCGGCAAGGCAGTTACAGCTATGACTTTACACAACATTTATGCAAGGACATCATTATGTGCAATACAGCTTGTAACTAAAACTTTCCATAACAGGAATTTACACATTGAGGAAATATTTTGCGTGTCATAAACTTTTGCAATAGAGTTTTTCTGGATAAAATTAATGCCACAAAACAAAACATTGCCAAACATTTCAAGAAACACTGCAAAAAGTTGAAACCAGTAAGCAAAATATACGAGACGTAATACCTACTTTTTAAGAAGCACTGTCAAGGTTTACCAAGTATAATTGATCGAGTAATCGATTTAACAAAACTTTGCAAAAACAAGCTTTGAATTACATTTCTTAATTTCTTCTGTTAATAGCAATGATTTCAGCGGCACATAGTAATATGTGGGATTCTTCACTATATCAAAATTCTAGTTTTAAACAATGCAGAAAACTTTTAATGTCATAATCGGAAACGACGGTTTCGGAGTAGTAAAGACAATCTGTACGATTCAACCAAAGAGAACGAGAAACGCAAAAATATAGTTTCTTTCATTTTAATTAAGCAAGAATTTTCTTGGTTTCACAGTGGCATACATAATTGACGGAACAACAATGGCTGCGCTTGCCCGGCACCAACGTCATCGAACTTATCGTAGGATCACATTATTTGGAACAAAAAAGATGTAATATAGTAAAATATATAGTAAAAAATTCACCTAGACTCAACCAGTTTAGGAATTGGCGCCCTACTCCGCAGTATTGTTGTAACAAGTGTTACGTGTTAGCTAACATTAGTGGTGTCTGTAACCCTATGGTTCTGTCTTCAACGCAGTTGCAAAAAGTGTCTGTAACCCTGTGGTTCCGCCGGCTCCAATGCCTTGTAAAATGTTGTTTTGTCTGTTTTCATCGACCTGCGTTCTGCAGAGTTTGTGTGTTTATACTGTGAACTTCGTGTCTGGTCATTAACAAGTAAATTAAATTAAAAGAAGAAAAATTCTTGTTTATACTTTATTATCAACAGAACAACAAAGTTGATTATTGTTAATGTTGATCAATCAGCTCTCTGTCTAGGCTGTAACAATGTAACGTCTATTTATTGAAGTTCAGTCGCCGGTATAAATATCATAAATACACAAGAACATCAACAAAAAATAAACGTGGGGCTGGACACCGAAAAACTCGAAGATTATCTTGTCAAGGTGTCCCTAAAGTTGTGAAAAGTACATTGGTGGCCATTGCCACAATGCAACCATTAGTATGTGACTGTTATTTGTAATCAAATATTGAAAGCAAAAGTAAAAAAGGGTAATTGATATACCAGGGTTTTTTAAGGAAAATGTTAGGTACCCGGTATGGACCTGTAGGGACCCGATTTCTCTGATTCTAGGGACCGATTTTCTCTGATTGCAGGGACCCGATGATAATTTTCTCTGATTCTAGGGACCCGATTTTCAATTCTAGGGACCCGCAAATCGGGTCCCTAAAACGCCTTAAAAAAACCTGGATATACCAAACAACAGTAAACTGCAACAACAAATTCAATCTCATATACAGTTAATCTACTCGAATACATAGTGCAGACCAGAGACGTTTTAGCACAGGCAATATTTAGGCACCCATATTGAGAAGAACAGATATCAGCAAGAAAGCATGAAAGAAAAATAAATGGGTGAGTAATTCATATGAAATAAACAAGTATCATGTAACAGATGAGAATCAATTGTCACAGTCAATTACGAAATGAGGTTTATTATGAAAAGTTAAGCTTGTTACGCACTATAGAGCGCGATAAGAAACTTTATGTAACTTTTAAAGAATCTACCATAAGAGAAACTTTTAAAGTGTTGCGGTATGATGGACCATGCAACTGCCCCTTGATATGCTAGACTTTTTTTGCCATAGAAGAGCCAATTCTAGGGTAAAATAATTTTGGCGTGCAGCTGATCTAGCGAAATGAAAGTGAGTTTCAGTAATCTTTTGAACGAAGCTATTTTACGATTGTGGTAATGAAATTTGTGCATTAATTTAGATGGCTCTAACTGATATGTAGCCTATCCTTTATTTTCAGAAAACTCAGTTGTTTATACAAAGGAGTAATGTGACATTTAAAGTTACTGAATGTGAGAACGCGCATACAATTACGCATTGTATTAACAGGTTGAAGCACAGAATCGCAAGCTGTTCCATTGGATAACATGCAACTATTTTCCCCGTTTCTTCTATGTAGCTATTTGCTCAGTTTTGTATAGTGTGGTTTGGAACAGAGACGGAAAAGCGGTTATGAAACCTAAGTGGTAGGTGCGATTTTGCTCCTTCACAAGAAAAGTTTTGTCAAAAAAATAAATAGCTGAAAGACAGGGGCAAGTCAGTATTCTAAAGCTTTATCTTCGAATCATGAAAATTTGAAAAAGGAATTGAACTTCATATTTACCAGCAGTTTCTGGTACAGGTCATTGCTAGCTGCAGTCACACCATACAGCATGTTGAAGTTTCATGTCAATGTTTAAGGTCTACATAAAAAGATGTAAGTGGCTTTAATTTCTGAATCGGGCGGAAGGATAATCTGCACTGCCCGATTGTTTTATTTCAACAAACTGCCATTGGTTTCAGTAATCATGCTCAATCTTAAGCAACTCAAGGCGCTAATATCTCTACGTGGTTTGAGCTTGGCTTCAAATAGCCTACTTATCGCAAACAACACTAACAATTCTTCAGTTTCGTGTTTTATCTTCCACCCGCCGAGGAATAACGATTAACAAAAAATTTGATCTGCACATCACCGTTCGGAAAAAGTTACTCACAAGGGATTGAAATTTACAACAAATTCATAATTTACGGACCGGTGAACATCTATCCAAAAATGAAATCTGTTGATCGAAATTTGAGCACCATGGCCTTTTACTCCATTGCATGGAAGTTGTCCTCCGCCTTAATTCTAAGTCAGGGGTTCTCAACCGTTTTCCCGTTAAGTACCCCTGAGTCATGAAACAATCAACCCGAACCTCCAGTAAGCTGACAAAATCTACGCGGAGGCAAAATCTAGGCGGAGTTTTCAATCGGCACGCATTTTCCTCTTGTATAGGGTATTAAAAAATAGCAATACATGAAAACTCAGCTGCCATCCAAGTACCCCTGGAAATCTTCCCATGAATCCCTGGGGGTTCGCGAACCCTAGGTTGAGAACCACTGTTCTACGCACAATTGTTCCATAATTGCAAGTATACTGACTTATGTATGGTTGAAGATTTTGCAAAAACGCTTACATTGTCGTATTTATGATAAAACTCCCTTGAAAAATCACACCTTCATAGGTCAAGTACAAGCAGTTGAAATTCCTGCAGTTTGTAGTAAAATTTCAGCTGCCGCTATGCATCAACGGACTGTTGTTTTAAGCATTTATAGCCAATGTGGGTTTCGGTACACCAATGACTAAATACAGTATTTACTCTTGAAAAAAATTGTCACTTCTCACTTGATCGCACATATTATTTAGAAATCTTGAATGTGTTAATAAGTTTTTCAGAGCTGCAACATGACTCAACTTATGAAACCTAACAAGTTAGGTTTGGAGGATGAAAAGGCTTGGTAACTTGTGTAATTAAAACGGGGTTGTAAAAACGCATGCTCAAAACGAATATTTTTAGTAGTGTGCAGATTAAATATTTTTATAAAATCGTTTGGTTTTCGAAACACAGTCACTTACAACTAGATGACGTCAGTACGTTTACACTTTGATGAAACTTGATGTAACTGTAACAGTTCGGACTAGTCTTGAAAATTGGAAACTTCCAAAATTATTTCAGCTTGAACCAAGCATCAAACTGTTGTTACTAATTCAACTGATTTTTTTACGAAGTCAGTTTGACCAAGGTGGTGCTGCGTAAACTAAGTTTGCCTTGATACAGAGACTTACCCGACAATAGCTGCGATTGCTGCAGGGCGCTTTGGTCCAAAATAAGCAAGTTTGGTCAATGACGTAACCGAAAATGATTGGTGCGGGTATCCAACCGAGCACACGGTAAAGAAAAAACGAAATTCCAATACTAAACGACTTGTCTCGTTTTTCAACTGACCTGCGAAACACAAGCACGCATGTCATCAAACCACATGACTTTGCCGAAGGTTGCGGACTAGAGAAGCAGGAAGGTTTTGGATTCTTGAAGGGCCAAATAGCCAGTGGCGTAGCGAGGCTAAGTGCCGCCCGGTGCCAACAATAAAAGTGCCACCCTTTCCACCCCTCAAATTTGCTTACAAGAATTTAAAATAAAGAATATCATCTTTCGTGTTTGCAAAAGATATAAGGGGTAATCAAACACTCACAAACTGCAATGGGTTTCGTTTTTCATTGTCGATTTATGATTCCTGGTTTTTCTGCTTGTCGTCACCTTTCTCATCATTACTTTTCCTATTTTTCTGCTAACTTATATGCATGTATTGACCCGGCATATTTTGTCAAAAATTTTCCCTGTTGGCTTTTATTCTCCGGTAAGCCGCACCGCTCGGCTTTAATCGTTTATTACAATGTTTCTTAACCTGAATTTTTGAAAGGTCACGGCCAGATATTATTGAAATTGAGTATGTTTTGCAAGTTGAACCCTTTAACGTTAACGTAGGTAGCTCATGAGCTGCAAATGACATGATACGCTGTCTTTTTTGTCATTATGCGTTAGAGATAATAGTAACACAGAAATTGTGACATAGCCTATCCCCTAGTGCACAATATGCAGTTACTGAAGACATTTTAAGGCACACAGGTGGCTTACAGTATGTTGCCATGTAAACAAAATCTGGAAGCAGGCTTAATGTGGAATATGACGCGATCTGTGCATCGCCTTGTATTGAGCCTTGAATATGTATACTTTCTAACAGGGCGGCAATCGATATTTTCTCTGGTAGAAAAATGATTCTAAGTTGATGTTGTACCTCACGACTCTAAATGTTTTTGAAAATTTCAAAGGGAGCAATTGTCCGGTCATTTTCCATACAGTAAAGAATTTCAGGGCAACTCTGTTTTCAGAGCAAGCGCAAGTTGCTCAAAAGTTCTGAATGATAAAAAATATATCAATACAGTGAAATTCTTCAGGGAAACTCTGCTTTCAGGGCAAGCGCAAGCAAGTTGCTCAAAAATCCTGAATGATGACAAATATTTCAATACCTTGAAAAATTTCAGGGCAACTCTGTTTTCAGGGCAAGCGCAAGTTGCTCAAAAATCTTGAATGATAAAAAATATATATTCAATACAGTGAATTCAGGGAAACTGTTTTTCAGGGCAAGCGCAAGTTGCTCAAAAACCCTGCATGACAAAAGGTATATTCAGTACAGTGAAAAATTTCAGGGCAAACTCTGTTTTCAGGGCAAGCGCATAGTTGCTCAAAAATCTTGAATGACAAAAAATATTCAATACAGTGAAAAATTTCAGGGAAACTCTGTTTTTCAGAGCAAGCGCAAGTTGCTCAAAAATCCTGAACGGTGAAAAAAATTTCAATAGAGTGTATGCAGTGTATATTCACATGTTTGGTGATCCGTGTAATTTTGGGCTAGTTTAGTGTGTAATCTGGACCAAAGTCGTGACTGGTTCTAATAACTTTGATCTGGACTAAGCCTTTGTTTTCTGTAAAAATCGAACAATCGGATGTCGGTAGGCCAACAGCTTGATATAATAATTCGGTAACTCTTTCTTTATTCGTTTTCGAATTTGCACTGGGTAGAGGTACAGGGTGTTAAGATGATAGATTTTTTTGATTAGCAGGAGTTTTAATGTCAGGTTTTTCGTGCTTTTTTTAGAACTCTTCATTTATCTGTTGCAGCATTGATCTTAACATCAAATTTTAGCTGACTGGCTGAGGTAGGAAAATTTTGAAGGTAGTTGTGTGAATGCAGTGTAAAATTTGGACCAACCCTGGTCGCAGTTTGTGTAATAAAAAAACTTTATGAATTCCAGTTTACTAAACGACTGTACATGGTTTCTTTATTCGAATGGTAACGATCTTCCCACAGAACATCGTACAATACTGTACATGGTATAATCACAGTACACGAATACGATACAATACGTATAGGCACACTGGCACATGCCTTTTGAGTGCGCATTTCATTTCCCGAGGTGCAATCTTCAGTAGCAGCGGGCCGCACGGACGTGCAGATTGCTTCGCCCCTTTGCGTGCGCCTTGTTCAAACGCACAGCAACGATAACGCAGGCAGGTGTACGGAGTCAAACCCTTCGATCCGGAACCGTCGTTTTTAACCATTGCGTTGCGCCATTGAAGTCGCTTACATATTTGCATCAGTAAAGGCAATTACCGCTAAGTTTCTTGTCTGCGTGAACACAACTCGCAAGGGACTTCACCTCTTGAGTTAACAAGCACAGTAACTACAGAATTTGCCTAAAACGGCACCTCTAGGGGATTGCATAAAGAACGTCATTGCCGAATTGACGTTATAAGCCAGTGGTTCTTAACCTTTCTACCCACTCGTACCCCCTGAGCTTTCGTTATATTTTCTCGTACCCCTTGTCTGACATCAAATATTAATTGACACTAACACAATTTCGTTGCAAAGATATAATAATACAATGAATTTACAGTAAAGTACACCAACAATCAAATATGGCTCTTTTGTTGTTTTTTTCAATTATTATGCTGCAGTGAGGCTCTTTGTTTGAGATCGCCACTCGCTTGTCTTCATCGGGCTCTGAAAGATTCCTGGCCTTACTTTTGAGGTGTAAGAGAGTTGAGAAACTGCTTTAACACAAGTTATTTGTTGCAAATGTCACAAGCACTTTCAAATCTGCCTTTGCTAACTGCGGGAAAGTGTTGAGTTGCATGCACCAGAAAGTATCTAACTGCATTAAATGGGAATTCATTTAAATTTTTCTACCGGCTTTCGTTTCAACTGGATCTTCCATCATTCCACCATTGTCATCCGTAGAATTTAGGTTAAAAATAAATGAGTCTTGCATCCAACCGTGTGAAATAGAAATCCTGGCTGTAAGTATCTGTGGAAGGACTGCCGTCTAACACCAGCAAATGCTTTTATATTTTAATGACAATGGGTTAGGACATTTTTTCATTGAAAACTACATCAAGTTGTAGAAAATTAGCATAGTTGCCTGATCAAATAAGACAAACACAGCTTGAAAGTTTATTAGTGAAGGCAGTGATCTTTTCCCTAGCTTTGATCATGTTCATTGCCGTTCCCTGGATGGAGGTGTTAAGTCGTTGAGGTGGCTGAATATATCTGAAAGGTAGCCTATGCGAGAGACATAATGAGCTCATTTTCAAGGTGCTCTGCTATGCCACTACCTCCGTGTCTCACAAACTGCTCGATTTCTTTACGCAACTCACGAACACGAATAAGCACTCGAACACAGGATAGCAACGGCTCTTTCGTGTAGTAAAGAAGAACATTGTGTTGAGCTTAAACTTCGTTGCAAAAAACTCTGAACAGACCGTGATTCAAGGCTTGGCTTCTGACAAAGTTTACTGCACTCACAACAATCGACAACACATCTTTAAAATTTTCAGGGCGTGTATTCATAAAAATGTCGGTGCTTCGTACCCCCTGTTTCGGTGTTTGGTACCCCCAAGGGGTACATGTACCCCCGGTTAAGAACCACTGTTATAAGCGAATTTAAATGCATGTAATGATGCCATCGGGACCGAATAAAATGTAACGTTATAGGCGAATTGACGTTACAAACGAAGCTGTTATAAACGAATTCAACTGTATAGAACAGATGTACGAAAGGTTTCATGCCCCATTCGGATTAAACTAAAAAAATTAGTTTCAGGGCGAAATGTATATTTTTAGGGCAAATTGTTATATTCAGGGCAAATTTTTTCGCCCCCAGTAAAATGACTTCCCGTACGCCTGAGTGTTCCTATACATTTTCTGACCTGAAGTGTCTCCAGGATTATCTGTGCCGCAGTAATACATGTCTGAAAGCCATCAATAACAACATAGTGGGGGAATTTGGCAGAATACGCCATTAAAAATTATCTGATCTTCGAACTCACGGATACCAGTTTGATAGAAAAAAGCTGAGAGTCGAGCTGTTTCATTATTCAAAAGCAAAACAAACACCAAGTCTCCTTAGGAGGAGGCAGCATTTGGAACTTTGTTTATCTGAAATGTTTCTTTTTTTGATATGCACAGATTAATTGTTAAGGTACGCTTTTGTTTTGACCTTCACAAACACTGACATAGAGTGCCGGCGTGAATCATCACGTATTCCACAACAAAAGGAATTGAAAATCGAGGCAATGAAGGATAACTTAACAACTGACATGGCAAGGCCTCAGTAGATTTAAATAACTTTTTATCGTTTTCTGGTGATCTCGGCTCTGGTTTCGACTCTAGCATCAAGAAACAGATTTAACGCTTAGCAAAGCTTGTAAGCCTTCCTTTTTGTTACAGTTTTGTAGCTCAGAAAACTCGATGCTGTTTTGAAAGCAAATGCACCAAAATACCGCCAAACTATAGCTTACTTCCTTCGAAGAAAGGTAAGTTTTTATCTTGTTCAAGGTGGGGAAAATCTTTCAACCAAGGGTGTACGCAAGGGGGCGTTTTGGGGTTAACCCCCCTTTGAGCTTGATATTTTACAAAAACTTTATTACTTGCGCAGAGGAGATTGATTGCTTTCGCATACTTTTTGCTTGTTAATTTGTCGACTTAATGCAAATACCACGGAATAAATTTGCATGCAAATTTCAAGGAACATTGTAAACGGGCCAAAATGTAATAATTAGGTTTTGGTAGGAATCTGGGTTATCGTCTGCGTCCAGAACCATTTCACCACTTTTTGCAGACCTTTCGTCCACTAAGCATGTTTTAGATTGTGTTCCGCGATAGTTCACTTTATCCGAAACAATTGTCTTTATTTTGTATGTTAAGGCTGATCAGCGCAAGCGTTGACCGCATTGGCTACATCACCAATTTCTGTTTGTAGCACGATAGAACTGTTGCATGAGCTCAAAAACAGCAGTTTTTGACATAGGATTCAGGCATTTGATAATATCTCAGCAGGGAAAAAGGAAAACTAAAAGTTTGCTGGCCATCTATACATAACAAAAAGAGAAAGTTTTCTTGCGTACTTTAAGCGATTTCTCAATTCTTGTGTAGTTTAGCAAGATTCTATCTTGCCAACCGGGGTGTGCGCCAGCCAGTCCAGCCAACCACTTTCTACGCTTGACTGCTCGTAATCGACAAGACATTAGCACATTAGCACAGTCTCACTTTGCAGTTGTAAATTGCTGTGACGCAGTGATTAGTGTGATTTGCTCTCCTGTTTTAACGCGAAGCCTGATATTTTAGCAGTTATGAACGACTGTGTCGTAGCGCTGAGTTTCTTTTCGTCCGATATCCTAACTTGGAGCGCTGATAGTTCGTAAGATAAGGGGAGTGCATGTAGAATAATATGCATATTATGTCAACAAACTCCGCCAAAAACATGAATATGACGTCAAATTATGACGTCACAAACAGCGCACTCCAAATACAAATGACCACCATATTCCACTGAATGAAAACCCCCATGAAAATTTTCTGCGTACGCCACTGCTTTCAACAGTGAAATTTGCATTGGCCGGAGACGGTTTCGAATAAAAATGCTTACGTAGCATATTTGCACAGAACATCGTACAGCACTGTACGATGTTCTGTGCAAAATCTCCACTAGCTGGTTCTTCGATCATTACTCTCTGGGAAGACTCGACTAAACTTAAAACATTAATCGAAGGGTTTACTGCATGCAAGCAAGATTTAGAGTTGACGTATGCGCAGTTTTTATCAGATAGCGGACAGTGTATGTTTGAGCTACTTTTCAAGCTGTGAGATTACGAGAAAATTGTATGCTACGTTCTTCTCCAACCAAAAGAATTTTGACCCTGAAATCGAATTATGGAAAACTATTGTGGCGAAATGCTCCGTCAAGCAAAAACTTGTCACACAAAAGTTATGTTGCTATTGATTACCCCAGCTTTGCAACCCAGAAACGTAGTAAACACTGTTCGAAAATTTGAATGAAGTGATTTGGATGATTTTGACCCACAGCCTGTTGTTTACCCGATGAAATTTGAAGTTGATGGTTATACGAGTCATGAGTTTGGGTCTGTGAAATATGGTTCCAAGTGCGCAGACTACAATGCGATCTGTGCTACCTATAACTTTGCACATATATGGGAGTCCTTCTTCTAGGGAAAAGCTGTTACCAGGCTTATCAGTGAATTGAACAGCCGTAGAAACCTTTTCTTTTTTGTTTTTTCTTGAGACACGAAAACCGAATGTTAGCGGCCAATAACGTTGTATTCAAGTTGGGCGATTGACATTCTGTACAGTCGGTAAAAGTCGAAAATCTGTGCAATTACTACGGCCATTTAAAGTCATAAAAGTCATATTTTTTTCTGTGCTTCAGGAAGCTATGAAACGAATTTTAAAACAAAAATCTCACCCCTACGAAGTTTAAATAAAAAGTTATAAAGTCATGAAAAGATATATTTTCCATGTTAGGTCATAAAGTCATACTTTGCATATTTTCAACCTAAATCAATAAGGAAACCATTGAAACAATCTCAAAATGTGAGGTGAAACTACTATATCGCTAGGTCTAAGCTGCATCCTGCACTGAACCCAGTTGGGCACCCTGCGAATGTTGGCAAAGACGTAGGCGAACCAAGTTACTTGTATGAAATGTAATACACTGCCTGAAAATGCATGTTCTTGCTGCCCCAAAGAAACAAACCAATGTCCATGCATGCTTTCAATTTGCTTCCAAGTTCAAACCCTACTATATGTTTTGCTCATGTTTTGAGCTGTTTATTTTAGTGGGGCTTCAAGAAATCATGGGGCTACCATCTCTTATGCCTATTTTCCCTGGTAATGTTTTTTTGTACAGTAGTTGTATGTTCTAGCTCAGTCATTTTTGTTTGGTCATATGAAGTCAAATTTTCTGAAAAAATCGTGTCATATGATTAATGTTTTTAGGTCATAAAAATGGCCCTAGCAATTATTATATGTTGAACACTAAAATGTAAAACTTTAGTTGTAGACTGCAGATACAAAAGCTTCGTTCAGCTCACTAACTTGGTAAAACTGCCATCATACATGGCCTACACACGAACAGAATTATCAGAAATCTTGGAGATGGGAGACCTTTTTTAAATCAAGTCCACCAAACCTACCTCAGTAAGAGCGACAGGAGTGGTGTCACACTGAGCCCGGCGAAGAAATGTGATCCCGATTTCATTCCTATAACCCACCAGGCAGTGCTTTCACATTTGCTCACTGCGCAACGACCAATGAATGCAACTTGTTTGTCAGCGTCCGTTGACAAACAAGAACAATGAGTGTAGTTCTAAAAATAAAAAGTTCATGTAAAGTTTATGGCTCATAGAAATCTGGGCTTTGAAATCCAAATTGAAGACAAGACTTTGTCCACAATGCTTGACTGTAATTTGAAGCTCAACTCCAATTCCAAAAGGCAGTTGTAATGGGACCGGATAAAATTAGTTCCAACTCCATGAAGGAAATGAGTGAAAACCACAAATCTAACATTAGCACCTACCGCAGAAGTAAAACGTACAGGACAGTTTGTTGCCTCGTGGATCACTACTGACCACCTGAACCCGATTTCCTCTCTAAGAAATTTACTGAAGGGAAACATTTTCCGTTGATGCTGATCGCTGGATGAATTTTTATGGCCAACTTTACTCTTCGCAATGAAAATAGCAAAAGCTTTGATACAGAATGTTTTTCTAGAAGAATTGTGGCAACAGGTTTCAACGCGCTCTTTCGATCTTCGATAAAGCCCTATGAATTGCGTTAGTAATAGTTTGATGCCCATGAAGCAGATTCTTTTTAACAGCCAACTCAGTTTTACAATAAGTGAATGACTATTCATTATCTGTCGTAATCACAAACTCAGATTCTCCATCTTACGATGCGCCCTGTCTCATCCAACTATATTAGACTGATTTTATGCGAAAGCATATGCTTTTGTAATGCGAAAGAATAAAATCATATAATTAACAGCAGTTACGTATGTATTAGAAATAATATGTTGTAAACTAGATGCAGAGTCGTGTTATGTTTTTGAAGTTTACACATTAGTTGATAAACTAAGCTTACACAAAAAGCTGTAGACCCCGAAAAACTGCTCAGTCGAAGCAGACCTTTTTATCAATATTCGACATTATTCTTGCTTTCCTCTGATTGTTTGTGCCCTCATATTACTATAAATTTCGAGATTGCAGCATTCGTTAAAAGATGCAGTTCAGGTGGTGTTTAAATAAATTCCCAGAGTCGGCCTTAAGCCAATGCAACCGATGCAGGTGCATTGGGCCCCACGCCATGGTGTTTGGGCAGATCAGGGATCGGGAACCTTTTTGGCTAAGGGAGCCATGAAACCCACATATTTTTAATGGTATTTCCGTGAGAGCCATATAATATTTTTCAACACTTAATGCAACTAACTTACTAACTAACGTGTGCATTTTTAAGCAGACCCAACAATTTTAAACAATGGTAAATGTCTTAATCTTCTCTTATAACGTGCTTCTTACTGTTAATGCGACTTCCGGTACTGCATCGTGTTGCTGATGGCTTTGTAGTCTGGTAGATGGAAAATTACAGAAAAAGCTTCATTCGTAACAATCATGTTGAGAAAATATCAAGCGAGCCAGAAGCCGTCATCAAAAGAGCCGCATCTGGCTCGCGAGTCATAGGTTCCCGACCACTGGGGTAGATTGTTAATTTTTGCCAGATACACCTTGCGCTTGAGAATTCAGTAGAATCGCCATAGAAATTTCATTGTTCACAAAGAACGCTCTCGTCAGAACTAGCAAATTTCCTCTCGAACGTTAGCAAACGTGCTTAATTCTCGTGTTAGCACTGCACTGTATATCTGCGCTCTACCACGATCGTAACACGGTTGACTGTACACGATGACGTCATAAAATCACTGCTCAGAGGGGCCCCGTGCCTAGGCCTTGCATTGGGCCTCGCGCCCAGGTCTTGCATTGGGCCCCGCATCTGCTAGGGCCGGCCCTGTGCATTCCAATATCATATAACCCCTCAAGCTTTACCTTGTTTAGACTGACCTTGTGGCAATGTGTTGAGTGTGCCCCATTTTTTTGTCAGATGTGCCCCATGCATATCTAAAAATGAAATGAAGAAGTACCAACTCAACTTAAAAAGAATATAAAATCTGGCATTATCACATAATGTTGCACTGCCCTGACTACAACATCACAAAAACTCAGAACAGGAGATGTTGATTAACGTGGGCAAAATCCAAATCTAAATGCGATTTTATAAATTACCTTTGGGTAGCAAAAACAAAACTTGCTCTGTAACTCGTAACAACGGTTACATATCAAGGAAAAATTCACTTTAGTACTACGGCTGGTATGAGACTAAATCACCATGGAAACTTTAAAGTTCAACGTTTTCAACTTTATGAATAAATCAAAAAAGACGACTGTGCCCCTAGTCCTACTGTGCCCCACCTTCCCCTATAGCCAGGGCTTCCATCGATCTTGAACCAAAGATAAGGACGATTGGAAAAAATACGATTTTTCTACCGAAAAAGAATCAAACTTTTTTTCAGAAAAAAATTTTGTATTAAAACGAGAAGTGTCAAATCATTGTTTGTATTTATCGCCAGAGATTATCTGCTCCAACAACTTCTTGTTCTTTGAAACAAGCTCGTGCATCTCATGGC
>Ga0210059_1005270_pt1 | contig 20827 bp, 11 predicted proteins | sample Ectturendosymbi2_FD_188042 | JGI IMG/M metagenome (GOLD analysis project Ga0210059, IMG submission 188042) | Ecteinascidia turbinata endosymbiont from Florida, USA - Sample 2 (SPAdes) (version 2) | ecosystem: Host-associated > Tunicates > Ascidians > Unclassified | place: Key West, Florida...
GTATGGTCTAGTAAGAAATTATCTAAGAAAATCATGTTGTAGACCAGTGCAGTGTTGTATCCTTTCAATGAATAAGAATAGAATAGACGGTTTCCAAAGTACAGTATATAATCAGGTAAAATCGTATTCGCAGCCCGCGCCTGTAATATCCAGTTTGCCTTGCATCACAGTTTTCAAATGAAAAGTCACCACTTTACAGAAATGAGGAATTTAGTTAACCAACAGTACTATATTTGGCACGGTAGTCCATTTGTTTTAGCCAATGAGCAATCGTTTTGCAGCAATGTTTCGAAGCTTTTATTACAAGATGGCGCTGATTTCATTCACATTGTGAAAATTAACATGCGTGTTTGTCTACAAAGGTTTCCTGTTTTTCAACAATATTTCACAGAGAGGTAAGACATTTTAGTTATATTCGATTCAGTAATACAGAAAAATATTTTATTATTTGCGCGATATTGTTTTTATCGTCGTGTTTGTATACGTAGTCATGTAATGGAAATTCCACCACTGTTATGCTAATTAGAAAAATCGTAGCCTAACTGTTCGTTACACAAACAAAATGTTTTTCCCTTCTGGAATTAATTTAGGAAAACAGCCTAACGTTAAATGATAAAGTTGTCCTTAAATGATGAAGTTAAGCAGTCCTTTGGTATAACAAATTTAACGATCACTTTCCGCGCTTGCGCAATGAAAATTTTTTAAATTAATCATTTCAAATAAGCTTAGGCTTTGACAGTTTCTATCTTTTCTGCCTGTCTGATTTTAAATGACTCCCTCTAAAATTGTTTGACAGTACTGCTATAAATATTGAACTCGTTAGTCTCGCTGCTGGTTTTCATGAGCGCCTTTTACTTTTATGCGGAGCTTTTGCTATTATTGCTGTTTGTCGCTGATTCGTGCTCATTCTGTTTTTTCCTTGGAAATGACCTGTCGTATGTAGGTCGAAACGGTTGGATGTTTTCCTAATAATTTCACACCAGAAGAGCAAAAAGTTGAAGAATGGCAGGTGGCAAAAACCCAATATGCTCCTTAGACCTACTTTCCGATTTATTACTTTAGCCATCAGCCAGCTACTCTTATGTCATCGGGATACATATACGGTGTCTGTTCAAAACAGACCTGTTCATACACACACCACGTTTTTAAGACCCATATTGAGCGTTGTCTGTTATGAACGTGGTCTGTTTCGAGTAGTCCGTTATGATTGGTCTGTTATGAACAAGTCTGTTTTGAAACGGAACCATGCATACTGTATTTATTCGATTGTTGGCCGCCCTTGATTGTAAGCCGCACGAAGTGGTGTTAAAAAATTAATGTAAGCCGCCCTTGATTGGGAACTGCACTTGAACATAGATTACCTAAGCCTCTGACATACTTTCCGGTACTAGCAGGTTTTGCGTTTTTGACAACCCTGGTAATGATGTTTACACCATTACAACTGCCTGCTGTTCAGCATTATTCCTCCTGTGACGGATGTGCACGTGATACTGAAGAGAATAGAATATTAAAAGAGAGTGTGGTCGACAAAACGTATTTAGGGAAAAACTGAGCGTCATCTATATAGCATTCGAAAAAGTAAATGAAAAAAAATGTAAGCCGCCCTTGATTATAAGCCGCATGAATGACCAAAAAAGGCTTCATAAGCCGCGGGTTAGAATCGAATAAATACGGTATACGTTGAAATGTCCTTTAATATTTGTTAAAATAAGTCGACGTTTCTGTTTATGTAAATGTTATGTGTTGAATGCAACATATTGTATATTGGGGCCCCAGAGTCTAGGCTTCGGGGTGCCCCAAACCACCTAGCACCACTCCTAATTGTGAATATAGGTCCTTTGCACGGAGAGCTGCTCAAGCCTGCTGTGCGAAGGTTGCCGAAACTTTCCATTTGTTTGACAACTTTTGCTGCTTAACGTGTGTGGAATTACAGCAACACCGACGGCAGTCAATGACTGGAAGCGAATTTCATCTAAGTCCAATTTTGTCTAAGGCCCTTGGAATGCGTTTGACTGCTGAAAAGATTCTTCCACGGATGTATGGTTAGTTGGTCTTACTAGTTTTACAGCTTTAATTTGAAGTTAATAAGACGCTGAGCAGTTGCGTTTGAAGCACGTCCCCAATTGAGGATCGAGTAAGTGAGACAGAGATGAAATAATGAGTTATAGACAACTTTCGATACAGATGGTGTTGTGTAATGTTTACAGTTTGGATAAAACTCCATAAGTTCCTGATAGTTGAGTCTTCACCCTTTTTACATGAGACTTCCAACTTAACATATCGTCAAGAAAAATCTGAACCTTTAGACCAATCTCCAATCTTTTGCGTGGGAATCGGGAGACTACCGAGCTTGTAGAGTTCTGCAGTTCATTCGAGACGTTACTCCATGTTTTGAAACATCGCAATATAAGTGGAATTTTGACGATGATGGTAGGAGCTTACAACATACACCATACATTTCAGCAACTTGCGATCAGAGAATTGATTTCGTCAAAAGGAAGTTAACAATATGATTAAAAATTGCCTTTATTAAAAACTTTTGCAATAACCTAGCTTCAAACATTTTCAAATAGTTTTTGTGACATCACGCGAAAAAATGTTGGGGACCACTGGGCAGCTGGGAAGATGTTTTGGGGACTTTCCCTCCAGATCACCCGTGCCGTACAGTCGCCTGAACGTCTGCTTTTAGTTGAACGATGCAAGAGTGAAATCAAATCATGTCTGCTGTAGTGAAATAGTACAGCGTGTTCGCTTCTCCTTAGTTTTGCAATCCATGTTGAAGTAATAACGACATTAAACCGATGTGCGAGGATGCTGTGAAGTGCAATGAAATACTGTAGGATAGAATGCTACATAACATGAGTTGTTTGTACTGTACTGCGCTAAACTACTGTTTCGCTGCAGTGCATTATTTGTTTAGTTTTGAATAATATCAAAAAGGTGAGCAACAGGTCGACGAAAGTAATGAAGTTGAACCGCGCATATGATTTGAATATCAATATTTTTGATTGAAAAATGCTGCTGCAATTTATACATACAAAATTAATGTCCTAGCTAGGCTAATTGCTTTGTGCTGGTTTGCCCAATAAAGCACTGTAGGCCACCATGTTTGTTGGAATGTAATAAAATCGTGTTGCAACTACAGCAAATTGGGTGTTGTAGAGTAATGTGATGACCCCTTCATTATGTCTGACGTATGCTGAAATGCTGCAGTAGTCTCTGCAAAGAAATGATTGGTATTGCTTCCCTTATTCGTTTTTATCTTTAATCATCCAAAACACGCTGGGTTTTATGAAAGGTGATGATGACTATTGTGCCACATAAGTGCTGTCGAAGAAAGCTCTTCTTCGTTTCAGTGTTGCCAACTCTCTTTCGCGCTTCTCCACTAAGCCATCTTTGAAAATTCGCCAGATTCCCCTAAATTCTTCCCCGATATATTTTAACTTGGCTTTTTCCGCCACATTTCGCCGCTAAATTAAATATGTGTTGTGCATTTAATTTAAGATTTTGTTTTTACGTTCTTCTTTCCTAGTAAATCGTGGACAAGATGAAACAATACAACTGACATCTTGCAAACGTTTCGATAACAACTGTTATCATCTTCAGTGCATAGCAATAGAAAAGATGAAACAAATTATGAAAAGGTTTTCATCCAACTCTGGTTCCTTATTATAATACAAGAATTTTGTGCAAACAGCTGCAATTGGTAGCGACTGGCAATTAAGAGAGGTTTGATGTTGGACGTGGTAGTGTGCCAAACATTGCTCAGTCACCTACGCAAGGAAACGGAAACCTGTCTTTGGCTACAAAACAGCGTTATATTTGTTTATATGGTCGAAAAATTTGCAGCTCCAACACTTATGAAGTAGAGTCACCTACTGAAGTTAACTATTGTAGTTTTAAGTTGCACAGGTTACCATGCCTATTAATCCAATATAAAGGTTGAGATTAGTTTTGAGGTAAAACGTTAGGTAACCTACTTTTCATCTGAATTTTGGGATTCACATAACGTCTAGTGCAAGAACGATTGTTGTGGGAATTTTCTGTTTTTCACAGACGAATAAAATGGCACATCGATTGCAACGTTTTCACAATACTCGCAAATGTGTCTGAAAAAGGGCTTGATCTTTATATATGCATGGAATAATTCCGCTAGACACACCGAAATTTTCCGCTAGTCTTTCCGGTGAACTCGTTTGCCCTTGCAAATTTTTTCGCCGCTGCCGCTCACGATTTGCCGTAAGATTAACGGCAAATCCGCTGAATTGGCAACACTGCTCCGTGTAAACAAACACGCAGCTCCAATGTTCTCGTTCTGGTTCAATTGCTCTGACCTTGTTTGACGTCATAGTTACGTTGAGTGTACTTGTCAACACAACCACGCATACAGGCCCAGGACGGATGCTAATTTTATCTTCGCGGTGAGTTTTTCAACAAGATTTCAACGCACGATCGGGTGCACGGTAGAAAGTTCAGTTGTATATACTAGCGCGTGTAGCAAAATATTTGTTATCAAATCATGAATTTTTGAGGTTGGCGAAATAACCAACCAGCTTTCTTCATTCCTGCTTACTCGTACCAGAATCCACAGCAACAGCTTGATGTACCGTTGTTTCTTTTATATTTTATACACACAGTTGCGATGTTAACAATAAAGAAAATGAACTGAACGCCGTATGTGTAAAGACACACGTTACATAATCACAAAGTGAGTTTTTGCAAAGCTTAAAAAATGCTGACAGTAATAAGCAGAAACAATACATAAAACCACCATTCTAAATCGTAACCAATTGTCACCAGAAATTACAACAAACAAAAACGTAATGGCAAAATAACCGATCACCGCAAACAAGGAGTGTCACTGTGTCACATAGGATTGGTAAAAGACCGTAGATATCATCTAGTCAATTAACCATATTTTAAACGTATTGACAAGTGGTAGAAAAAAAACAAGCTGAAATGAAACAAACACAGCAACAAAACAAACGAACAAACATACAACACGGTGAGGAAAAATTGCAAATGAAACGAGCATGCATGTGTACACAAGAGAGTCGATCTAACCTCAATTTTAAGAAATTTGCTGTGGCCAAAAATGCTAGCAACAGTAAAAACTAAAAAATATTGATGAAGTAAAAATCTTTAGAATGTAATCATATCAGCAAAAACAATGTCTGTGTCCGTTCTCATTTTATTATTTTGTAGCGAGTCGAGCGACGCATAACTTTTGCTCTAGGCATAGACACAACGTAACAAAGTCTTTCTTCGTGTCCTCTTCCACTCCAGACATTATTAAGATGAAGCTTAGAACTGATACAAACTAGATTGTTTTATTTATCTTGATTTGGTTGCAGCCTGGCTTTACAGACTAAGATCGGTTTCTTACCTAAGCGTTTTAATGAATGGAACTTTGAATAACAACCGTTGTGCAGACACTGGCAAGGGATGATATGACGTTTCCAGGTAAATGTTATGAAATTATGACGTATCACAAATAGTTCGAATAACTGTAACGGTATTCCAAATAACAGCACCACGAGCGTGTTGATACACGGTCACACTTTCCTGTTTGTGAATTTAAGGATATTGCATTTTAATGGAAGTAAATGACTACGCGGGTGTAGTAAAAAGTTTGTTTTTTCCTCTTTAATATTCGAATACAGGTATTTCATCAAAACTGATTACAAAAATGGCATCTAAGTCAATCACTCTTGATTTATGAAAACAATTTTTAGTAATGTGAAAAAGACTAGTAAGATTAGGTGTCAATGCTTCAGATTTTAGCAGAACATGGATCTCACGCATTTTTGCGCTTAATTCGTCTAAGACACTATGACACTATACTTCAACACTAAACTTCCTCTTGCAGCAGTGTCGTAGCCAGCCCAAAAATTGTGGGGGGCAAAACATTTTGGGCGGGTCAAAATGTTTGAATTTAGGCGAATAACACTATTTTGTTTAGAAAAACGTCTCTCCAAGCACCAAATAACTGTATTGTCTAAAAAGTTTTGGGGGGGAACTCAAAACCCCTTTTGCCCCCCCCTGGCTACGCCTATGTCTTACAGTGTACATTTTTAAATACTACTTCAACTTAAAAATGTGAAAAACAAAAATTGTCCTTGTGGCCCTGCAAACTTTTTATTATATTCTGTTGTGTAACAGTTTGTGTCAATGAAGGCTGATTTTGAGTTTTTAGAAATAACGTTTGATTTGTTCGTGTTCAGCCTAATTTCAAAATCATGACTACGTTGTACTCTGAACCTATTGGAAAAGAGACATGCCGGTAAAAGTTTTCTTGCGTATGTTTCGTTTGAATGAGATCTATCTAGCATATAATTGACCTTTAATGCTTTAACTGAGGAAACTGGCTAGATACCAAAGTTTTACTCCTAAATTTTCTGGATTTTTACGATGATGTGTTTGATGGAGCTTGTCGAACCGAAATGACGTTGCCAACAAAAATGGTGCAAAATCTGGCAAAAATATGGCGTTTCACAGCTGTTGTTTACGTGGGAGTGGCTTCTCCTTCAGAGTTGATTTTGTTTTCACGTTGCGCAAGCACTTTTTGAGCTACCATTGAAATACGTGAATAATATCTGCGTTTGCAAAATCAATATGTTGCTCAAAAATTCTTAATAAAATAGTTTTTCTTGAGCAACCTAAATAAAACAAGAACAGCTGAGGCAGAAAGCAAAAGTGAATAGTAAGCTATGTAAACTGCGGAAACATCGACAAAGAGCAACAGAGAAAGCGTAGAGAAACATCAATACCAATGTCAAAACGCTAACGGACAACAGGCGCGCCGTTAGATTTCAAATGGCAACTCAACGACAGGATGGGAATGCCAGCACTGAACAAGATATGAAAATGTCGCGTCCCGCAAGCTAGCTTTGTTTTGCGCCCAGCCAACCCACTCCTTTAAAGAAAATAATTACTTTATTACTGCCATTGGCTGAGTTCCGCGTATTTGCAGGCCTAGTGCATTTCTCCTACAAGCATGGCGCGCTCTGAGGACTATTGCGCATTTAAGTAGATGGTATAATGCATGTGATGTGCGCTTGTAAGTCTGATGCAGTGGACAAATTGTTCGGTTGAAACTGGCTCTTTTTCTGTGGTAAGTGTTAAGAAACCTGAAGACAGAAAGTATTTACAGCAGGTTAACGCAAAACTGATGTCTCACGCACAAAGTAATCCATTAAATTTTGGCAAAATCATACTTAGCTAGTGATAGAAACTTCAGCTTAATGGTATTACCTTTCACCACTGTTACTGGTTTGTTGTTTCCACTATAGCGACAAATTTGTTAGTATAATTTTTCCGGTCAAAGCCTTGCTCCGGGAATGAAATAAACGTCATTAAACTTTTTGTTGCAAAGGTATAGAAAGGAATATAGGAATCACTGGAATAAGTAACCTTTTGTCAAGCGGCTATAAGCTGCCATAGCAGACAGGGATTACACCACTGGGATCACCAATAAGGAAAGCGCGTGTGTTTGTCAATGCTGTGACGAAATAACACAAAACTAGCAGTGGCGTAACCAGCCCAAAAAATTGGGGGGCTAAAATTTTGGGGGGGAAATGTTTGATTTTATGCGAATAAGAATATTTTGTTTAGAAAAACGCCTCTCAAAGAACAAAATGACTGTATTTTCTAAAAATTTGGAGGGGCCATGGCCCCTTTGCCCCCCCCTGGCTACACCTATGAAAAACAGTGATACTAGCATGGCAAATATTGCTGTCATCTGGTGTCACGGAGTTGACCTTTTTAAGTTTGAAGGATAAGTGACCGCATCTGAGAACGACAGATTTTGAAATGAGATACGTTGCTATTACCAACAGTACGAATGGCCAGTGACCTTTGTAGGTGATGGCAAGAAACGCCAGTTAAACGTTTTGATAAAGCGCACGCAGCAAACAGGCCAGTCTGTTGAATATCGCTTCGCATTAAGCAACAATAATCCAAGATCGTCAAGAACACTTCGAAGTTCCCTAACATTGTCACAAGCCGAACTGAAACCAAACAACATGAACAACTTTGTGCCAAAAATACTTAACAAAAAGCAAACAAGTTTCGTATTTGTCTCACAGTAGCCCAGGGCCCCAACATGGAGAAATGCCGCCCCGGGGCGAGTCGAAAAGTGCCGCCTCCCACAGTCGAAAAGTCCCGTCCCCTCAAGCCACGGGTTAAACCAAGGTCAAGCCTTTCAAGGAGGAATTATATCACAACAATGTATCATCAAGCTGGAGTTAATTTTGAAAATTTCACTGAAGTGAAATTCCGGGACATTTTGCTAACCGGGACTGGACAGTCCCGGCCAAACTAGGACGTGTGACAGGTCCAACCTTAAACAAAATCTAAAACCCAAATTCGAACTTCAGGTTCATTCGTGAAAGACCATTTGCTATTGCTTCTTTTTACCAAAAGTGCCGCTCCCGGGCATTGCCCCCCGCCCTTCCCCTTGTCGGGGCCCTGCAGTAACCTACTGAAAATTGGGAGATATCGTGATTAAAAATCGTTTATTCGAGTCTGTAACAATTAAGAAACGCAAAGATTAGAACGATATAATTTTTATACAAGGTTGGAATAAGGAGTACAGTTGAAGCTGCGCATTTTAACGTTTTGCGTTTATTCGTGTTTTCAATATGATTGTGAGCATCGCAGTGACGTAGGCCAAGTGCCAACAATGGGGTAACGCTCTATCAAAAGGAAGATTGACTAGTAACATATGCAGGTGATGTGACCATGCATTCACCACGGTTGGAATTCTCTTAAAACCACAAAACTGCCAAAAAAGCAGCAAAATTTTTATGCCATCTAAAGACGAACGGGAGCGATGGTCCCTCAATAATAAAAGGCGAGCAAAACGCTAAGCCACGTTTTCCCAGCTACACATTGCAGGTGCATCGCTACGACCGACGTACCAAATATTTTATATTTGTCCATTTGAAACATGGAATTAATCTATAACTGCAAATTGCTTTTTATAATTCATTTTATACTCTCATTCAGTGGAATGTATCAAGTACACATACCCTATACAAAATGGGTGAACTGGAGTGCAAAGTATTTGATAATGTTTTTGGTGACATACTGCACAACTCCGTTCTGAATGCCCTATTTTGTGGTGAGACATATAGAGAATTTCACTTGTAATCACTAGAAATGCCTCGAGCCTGTACAATCCTTGTGAACTATTGCATGATCCTGATGATTAATCAAACGGAGTGTTTATCTGACTACCGCTGCAAAAGATTTCTCTTAGGCAAAAAGTTTTTCTGCTGGAGGGTTTGATAACATAGCAGCCTTGCTGAAAAACAGATAAAACCCTGACAATTTCAGAATTTTCCCCAATACATTATCAATAAACGGAATACATTTTAATTTGTTGAAAAACTATGAGCTGCGCTTCTAGCCAAAGTTTCCAACGGTGCAGTTTGAAAAAAACTGAATCTGCGTAGTGTCAAAAATGCATCCACATTTTCAGGCCGTTCTATTTCATTACCTGGGAAAATCCTCTTGCGTCAGGTCAAGTTGTCAAACCTCAACGTTTCGGAAAAATGGTAAATTCCCAAGATATATGGAATTCGGTTTAAACTTTCATCTATGAAACTACTCAGGTTATGTCAACCAAGCATCGCTTAGACCAGACCTATGCGTTGTACGGTTCTCTGTCCGCATGCGGCCCTTGGCTTGACTCTGACTGACCCGTGTGATGTTATTTGGAAATTACTAAATAAAGATATTTTCATTTCTTATCATGAGATTACTCATACCAGTCTTTTAGGAGTTTATTAAAACAATTCTATTTACTGCTTTTTATAAAGAAATACAGTAAAATTGGTACTGTTGCAACCTCTCCGGTGGTGTTGCGTTGATTGTGTGCTTTACCACGAACGGGATGTGCGTGAAGAACAACACCATAGATATATGTGGCGCGAACAAGCAATAATAGAGTGATCATGGCATGTGAACTCTATTGTTGCTTGCTGCCACAGTGCGAAGCTTTGCGCATATGCTGCTCGGGATTTCCGATCGCAACAGTAGGCAGCCGTTGTTACGAGTTACAGAGAAAGTTGTGTTTTTGCTACCCAAAAGTAATTTATAAAATCGCATTTGGATTTGAGTTTTGCCCACGTTAATCAACATCTGTTCTGAGTTTTTGTGACGTAGTAGTCAGGGCAGTGCAACATTGTTTGATAATGCCAGATTTTAAATTCTTTTTAAGTTGAGTTCGTACTTCTTCATTTTATTTTTTAGATATGCATGGGGTACATCTGACAGAAAAAAATAGGGCACACTCGACACACTGCCACTAGGTCAGTATAAACAAGGTAAAGCTTGCTGGATTATATTGGAATGCAGTACAGAATAATTCGAATCTAAGAGCATTTTTAGGTTTATTGTGTGCTTAGAGGCACATTATATTTGTATGGTAAAGCATGAATTTCAGCATAGGGGAGAATGGGGTGTGTTGACCCGGTGGGTAAGTTGAACCAACCTCTGTTTTGGATAAATGAAGCGGTCCAGACAAAGTTACTATAAAGACTTACAGTAAAGACCAAGCCTTACATCACGCAAAATCACTTCGAAATACAGTAGTATTGGAAGTAAAGTTTAATTTTCATCAGTTACAGCTTGTCTGAAATCTCTATCTTCCTTGAAAAACAATTATTTTACTACAGAGCTCTGTCGCCAGCATACAAACTAATGCGACAAATCAGCGGTTTGGGACCATTAATGGCGCCCATGCATGAGTGGTTTCACAACTTGTCTTTATAGTAACTTTGGATCCAGAGACTCATGCACGACACCTATTGTTTGGAGCCTGTTAGGAATGCATTTTGGTTTATGACTCAGATCCAAAGTTTTTTTTGTGCAGAAAGCTGCCAGGTTGGAAGTGCTTTTGTGAGCTCAAAGTGAAAAGCTGAAAATGTGCTTTGCTGTTTCATAATTCATAGTGGGGAAGGTATATTTTTTTGATGTCGTTATTTCTTCAAGGCGTAGGTCCATCAGAGGTCATCACCTTATGTTGGTACAGCTGGACATAAGTGCTTTGACATAAATTAACCTCCAAGTTGAAAATCTCCTTCGGGGTATGTTGAACCATTCAAGTCGTGCAAGTTGAACCATGGTTCAACTTACCCCACTTGATCCAAGTCGCTAGTTGCTGTTTGTTTGATTTAGTTACTGTTGTTTTTATTCATTACAATTATAAAAATTCCTTTAATAACAAAAGAAAACAAATCGTGCTTCTGTTTCGGAAGATTTTATGACAGCCGCTTCAGACGCTGCAGCAAAAAGCACTTTAATTTGAAAAGCTGCAAGCCAATATGAAATTAATCGTGATACTTGAAGCGATTCATTCACCGAAGGGCCTCAGAAGCGAAATATCTTTGTGTTTATGATGCTCCCAGAAATGAACTCAAAATGTTTAGTGATGGAATGGAAAATAATTTGGCAAAACTTGCGAAGTGACTATCAAAAAGGTTTTTATCAAAAAAGGCGATTGGGTTGATTGGTCCCCCTAAACCCTAAGAAAGTACGGTAATTTTATTCACCATGATATTTTACAATTCGGATAACAGCATTCACAATTTAAGGCCATTTTGCCGTCCACTGTTTTGCCACAGCAGTGTTGTGATGTATACTGCTGTTTCATTGGCAAAAAGCTCTTTCATATGTTACAACCATTGATGGGAGTATTGATGACATAATTTGAGAATGCGAAAGAAATTTTGAAGAGGAAGAAATGACCTTACAACAGGAAGACCAGCCATCACTTTCAAGTTTAGTGACGAGTGCTCTTTTTCACACGAGACATTGCAAAGACTAAACATACTTCCGGTTCAGAAGTCACTGGAACGACGAAAAGACAAATATATTTTCATCGGGCTTCAAAAATCAGATAAATTTCCTCAAGTGAAAGTATGCCTACTCCGACATTTCCTCATGCACCAATGGTTAGATGTGTTTACAACAGATTTAAATATTTTTGAATACGTTAACACAAGTGTAAATATTCCGACATTGCATTCTGCATCAGTTTGTTTTTGTGGCAGATATATAGTTTGGTTCAACTTTCCCCACTACCTGGTTCAACTTACCCCACGCATGGGGTAAGTTGAACCGCAAAAGTGATGTTTTTCGTTTTCAATTTATGCTAAGAGTATAAAAGACTATGTCAAACAACCTGCGTGTAAATGTGTTAAAAGGATTTAACTACCAAATGCCCCAATTTTAGGTTTCTAGTGCCTACACCAAAAAGAAATGACAAAAATTGTAAAAAATGGTTCAACATACCACGCTCTCCCCTACTGCATTGGTTTCATTGAATATTTGGTAATCATACAATTTGTTTTGCCATGCAGTGATAGTGGGCAATTATAATGTGAAAAAAGTGGAGAGGCAGTCAGCAAGTGCCTGCTTTACATGGGATACAACATGAACATTATGCAATGCATGCAACCCAACTTTTTTTGACCGGTCAGGTGTACCCCATGTTCATGTCGAGTGTGCCTCATGCCTGGGGCACACTCAACAGAAAAAGTACCTTTTAAAATGTATTGTACAATTTTTTCTGAAGGGCGTTGTTGTCATGTTTTGGCATGATTTTTTGTATGTAAAATTGCTGTATTGTGTGACAAATATTAAGCTTGTTTGGACTTGAAATAAAGCAGCAGTGGCCGACATTGGAAAAAAGTGTCGACTGTATCCCACCTTCCCCTACATCAAAGGAAAAATCAAATACAACGAAGGAGTGACTCGCACTGACAATTGTCTCGTCACTTACCACTCGACCATATTGACAGTAGTGATAATTTCTACAACTCAACAAAAACCGCCTTGAGCTTTTCAGCCGGCTGTTTGAGGAATTTCCTGCCTAGTTTTGCTCCCATCTCCTTGCAATGATTCAGCTTGTACGTATCATTCAGCAATATTTGTAAAGCCACAACAGTGACATGATCACGATGTTATATGACATGATCACGATGTTTGATGCAGGCACATGCTTATTTTTGCTTGTGATTCATTCATACAGAATATTACCATTAGCCATGTTTAACATTGCTTGCTCAATAAGTGCAGCACATTGATCCAATTGCAGTGTTACATTGTATATCAAAGTTGGATATCCAACCAAATGAAGAACTCAATCCTGATTGTGAAATCCTTCTACTGTTCAATAATTTTTTTCATTGCTAAGCACTTACTTGCCCTAAAAACTGCATGCACTCCAGTCATGCTCCAGCAGTTGCGTGCATTAAACAAGTGATTCTAGCTATTGCTATGATATATAATTTGAATCTTTGTAGTAGTTGCATTTACATGCATGTAGTTATAATGTGACTTGAGGGTGCATTCCACCTTTTGCGTTTGATTCATTAAAAAAAATTGAAATTAGGTATGCACAAAATGCGCCCTTTGTTTACGCCAGTCTGGACATTATGCATCAGCTTGTACAACAGCATTTTAAACTTGATCATACCTTAGCATGTGTTGCATTTTCTGCTATCGAGTGTGTTAAAAATTTTGTGTTGTACAAATCATTATGTGGTTATTATGCAAAGCTAAACAATTTTTACAGAGTGTTTATATACTTGTTAGATGGTGTCCATCCAACACAGAAATGTTTGTACCAGACCTGTTCATAACTGACCATGTTCATAACAGACCAGTTTATAGCAGACCACATTCATTACAGTTAGTAACCGACCATGTTCTTAACATACCATGCACAGAACAGATCTGTTATGGACATTGTTATGAATGTGGTCTGTTATGAACATGGTATGTTTTGAACATGGTCTGTTATGAACAGGTTTGTTTTGAATGGAAACCATGTTAGATAACTATGCTCTGATTCTTGTTAAAGTGTGACAATAACACAATTATTTTTTTTATTTGGTCACCTTTTTGCCAAAAGGACAATTAACTTTTTGTCGCATTTTAAAGGAAGTGTGATTTATTGTAATTTCTTCAGTTTGCTTCTGATTGTTACTAACCTTATATTTTTTGATAATCACCATGAAATATATGTTTGGTAAAACTGTACTCTGTATCAAAACCACTACAGTATTTGTATAATTGTATCCTTGAGGATGGCTTCTTGTTTGTAGGGCATAAACGTCTTAGACTTTTAATGTTAGGTATTCGGAAGTTGGACTGTGTTGGTTGTATGCATTTCTTGCATATACAAATTAACAAAAGATGGCAATCAGTTTTGTTCATGTAAGTAAAATTAATGTATTGTTTGGTTTTGTTTCATAGTTTTCCACTATAATGTTTTGCTATGAACATTTTTGCACCTAAAAAAAGGTAAATGTTTACAAATAGGAAGCTTCCTGGTGATTATAAAAGTTTGTTTCACATTTTCCAAAGGCTTGTGCTCCACCCTTAAAATGTTGTATTTAATAAATTTGTTGTCTGTATTTAGCTGTAACATTGCTGCATCATTGAGGTCATGACAGACGTTCACCTAAAACTAAATTTCCTTCAACACCAATTTGCACTTAGAGGCTTGCAGTTGTTTTAGGCATTTTGAACATTTGAAACCTTTATAGTTTTCTATGGTAGGATCTTGACTGTGGTTTATATTTCCACTTTTCTTCATTTTAGGCAAAAACTAGCTGCTAATTTTGTTGCTGTGCTATTCCTTTTTACTAATTTATTACACACAGGTAATTCATCAGTTAAGCACTTCACTTGTGTTTGATTTTCTGGATTTGGTGATATATATATGTGTGTGTATATTTTGTGTTTCTTCAAATTATTAGTTGCAGTGAATAGGTGAACTTTACAGTTCACCCAATGTTGCAATATTTTAACCAGCAAAAATAGTTTTAGATTTTCAAATCTCATTGTTTTCTTTATAATTTTTTGAGAAATATCAATAAAAGTGGCACAAAATTTTACTCCAAGACCTATAATATCTCAAAGGCGTGGTAAGCTAGATTTACAATATTGAAAGCTGGACATTTTATTTTAAATGTTGCTTTTCAGTGTTACAGTTTGAATGGATATTTTTACTGAAGTAAAAGTAGAGATTGATCAAGCGATTTTGTGCTGTTTTTCAAGTTGAAAACCGTGATTTAGTAAGATGCTGGTTACTTCTATGGTTTATTAGGGTTATTTTTTCTACAACAATCTAAAACTTGTATACCTTTTAAGAAACGTGTTCGGAAGGAAATCATCAGCCTGAAAAACCACCCACCACCAGGCGTTTGGCTCTGTGACGAACCAACACCAAGTGATCCCACTCAGTTGAACCATTTCACTGTTGCAATGAAAGGTGCTGATGGAACACTTTATGCTGGAGAAGAGTTTAAGCTTCATTTCAAATTTCCGGACAGGTACCCATTCGATTCACCTCAGGTTTGTTTGTTGCAATGACTCACTGGTCGGTGTGAAAGGTGCTTGTAAAAAAAACTGGCGGCAACTGTTGTTTTCTTTTGAAAAGGTAACATTTGTCGGAGACCGAATACCGGAACATCCACACATTTACAGCAACGGCCATATCTGCTTAAGTATCTTAACCGAGGACTGGAGTCCAGTGCTGTCTGCAGAATCCGTCTGTTTGAGTATTATTTCAATGCTAAGCAGCTGCACCGAGAAGGTTTGCCTGGCCGGATTCATCTGTAAATCCGCAAATTTGTGGAAATGTGGCCTGTTTCAGTTTTGTTTGTTTTTCACTTCTTTTTAGCGTGGCAGACCAGTTTCGAAGGCCTCCAGGTTCCTGTGTGTAGAAAAGATTCAAATACAATTGTATGGTCTGCTAATCCTACCTTCATAGGCGTAAAAAGTTCCTTTATTACCTAGAAACGACCTCCTGACAATGCTTTCTATGTTCGGACCTGCAGTAAGAACCCAAAAGACACAAAATGGTGGTTTCACGGTAGGTAAATGTGCCCTTTGAATTATTGATTTCTCCGCTTGCAACTCCTCTAGTCACAGAGGGAAACACTGCCTGCGCTAACTGTTGTGTCCGTGAGAACTGTTTAAATGTTTAATTTTTAAACAACCTTAAATCTATTTGTTGTAATGTATAGCCGGTATTTAACTAGGTTTTTGATATCCGAGGTTGCTTCGTGATTATTTAACAACATAAGAAATCTGTCTCGGACCGAAACAAAATCCTTAGTTCGCTAGTTTTGCCAGGTGGTAAACAACTTAAATCGTATCTTTTCAATTCGTTGATCGTGTGTGGGTGCGCTGTTTTCCATCACAACACTTGATAGAACGCGATGCTATTATGATCGCCTTGACCGCAGCTGTCCCCGGCGACATTTCTGCACAGAATCAGTCAAGAGCTCTTTGCTGATTTCGTCGTTCATGTAAAGTACGGGATGCTCATCCGGTCGGCAGTGCTCGCGTTGAAAATTCTTGTATCGGTGAAATCACAACCTAAGCCAATTGCTGGTAACGCCGGCGGCGCCCCAACCTCGTGCACAATACTTTGTGCAAAAGCCACAGAACTTCGGCCTGGATTCGAATTGACGTGCAAACTACAGGAACGGTTGCAACTCTCCGCAGAGGAATAACCGATTTCGAAAGCAAGTTTTACTGAATATGCTGAAAATCCAGCGTTCCTTTTCAGAAACTTCCAAAGTGATGTTACTCGACTGTTGGCAGCGTCAGTGGGAATTTTGGCGGCGTGCTTTAAGTCGAAACTGGGTGTGTTGCGCACAAACTGTGTGTGTTGCGCACACCGAAAATATTCAAAATAAGACGTTTAGCTTCTAAGACCACGATGTGGAACTTCCATGATAAGCTGTGCGCTGTTACTGCAGTAACAGACAGGACAGTCATTTGGTAAAAGCAGGTAATTTCCCGGTCATCTTATTGATTCCATAAGGAAGAGGCGTAGTGTCGTTCTGTTGCCAGATTTCCCGAATAGAATTTACCCAAAAGCGTTGCGTCAAAACCGCGCATAAGCTATTTGCTAAGTGTTCTTTCTTGGACTGGAAGTTATCAAATTTAGATGCTGCTCGACATCCGGAATAAAAAAGAAGAATCGAGCATGCAGCATCATGACGGTTTCTATACAGTCACAATGTACATGAAAAAGTTTCTATGCTCTTGCGGTCTCGACGTCTAATGCTGGGTAGTACAGTATATACGTGGAATTGGAACTTTGCGTTTTCTTGCTAAAATTGGAAGTCTGTTGGATGTTGCGGAGTTTTTCGCGAGTTGTTCGGTCGAAACGCAAGGTTTCCCAACATGCCCGTGACCACCCAAATTCGCCTAATTCTGCACCTTACGATTTCCATGCATCACTGTTCTTTGGAGTGTAGACCAGGGGTGGGGAACCTGCGGCCCGCGTGAACGTTTAATATGGCTCGCATCAGAATTTTCTTTACCCAAGTTAGAACACAACATCACGTCAAAATGAAACCCCAGGACAAGCAGACAGTCAGCTAAGAGAAGTATCTCTCTCTCCTTGGCATAGTTTATTTTTATCAAGGTGGTAGAATCTGAAGATAAAATTCATTAATTTTGCGGTTCGCCAGAGATAGTGCACAATTCATGCGGCCCGTGATAGCAAATAGGTTCCCCATCTCTGGTGTAGACTGTTCGTAACAAATTGAGTACCGGCGCAAGAAGGAAAGCAACCCAAAACATTTTTTTCCCAGAATCAGCAAACTTGAACCACATGACAATAAAGTGTCGGTTGGGGTTCCTGAAACATGACAGCAATGAAGCGATCAAGATGTCAACTAAAGGGGGACCAGTTTTTATATTTAACTTGCCAAGGGGGGGCGAATCGCCCCCTTGCCCCCCGTCAGTTACGTCACTGACTATGAGAATGCCACGTTGCTGTGCGTTCGCCCCCTGTGCACCTCTAACACCAGGTATCACACAAATTTTGGTGAATATTTTTGTTAAAAAATCGTTTTCTCAGTATTTCTATGTTCTGTTAACTAAAACTGAGCGTATGGATGCATTGCTTGCTTCTAGGTTTTGCACAAGCACAGTTGGTTTGGTTGCGTCTGACAATTGAGTCACTACACATTTGCACCTAAATTTCGCAAACCTAGTGGAACGGGTTAAACATGCGCAATTGATTGGTCGCTTGGTTACTTAACTCAGCTTGTACCCAGACCTACATGAGCAGCAAACAACCTAACCTACAGTCGATTCCTATGTTAAGGCAGGGTTTTTTAAAGGAAAATGTTAGGGACCCAATTTCTCTGATTCTAAGGACCCGATTTTCTTTGATTCTGGGGACCTGATGTTAATTTTCTCTGATTCTAGGGACCCGAATCGGGTCCCTAAAACACCTTAAAAAAACCTGGTTAAGGTAACCTTGGCTTTCTGTACGAGCTTTTGTGGTATTGGGTAACTTTTGAAAGACCTATTGCGAGTACTAGCAGTTATCTAAACCAAGGGTTGACTTATTTTTGCAGTGTGTGATGTTGCACATTTGGACATACATGATTCTGGCTGTTGATGTCAACGAGAACGACACTTTCTGTTTTAACTGGTTCACAGTCGTATTTCGTGAATTCAGACCCTATTGTGCTTGACATTAGTTTTATGACTTGCGTGTGTGCGCAAGACAGACTGTCCTAAGTCGGTCAAACGATTCTGCGAAAGACTTTTACTTACCATATAAGGATTTTGTTTATGTTTCCTGCAAAGAAAATTGCGCGCGCGTCACCTCCATTTGTAGCTGACATGTCGCCGCATTCTGTCGCTCGAGTTTTTCTGCGATGGCGGCTGGAAAGTCGCTGTACAGTTTTCCTTGATAAAGTTCAAGCGACCTTGTTTTGTTAACGTTGCGCAGCTCAACGGTTATTGTTCTAAGCGAGACGATTGCATATAGGTGTGAAGCATGGCCGTCGCAAGGATTTTGCTAACGGGGAGGCAAATAGCGATTTTACCAGGGAGGGGGGGTGAAAGTGGTGAAATTTCGTTTCACCCACTCCAAACTAAGAAAATAACATCTTTTTGCCAAAAAGTCAATAGAAAAATGTCAATTTTTAAAATCCAGTGGTGTGCTCCGGCCCCCTTCTGACGATCATGATGTGGAGTAGCTGCTGTTGAAAAAAATGCTGTGCAAACTATGTGCGACTCCTTCCAGTCAGTTTCCTTTCTCTTTCTATGATTTTAGTGTGAAAGTTAGCAACATTCGATTTTGCTTATGAGAAAGAAGTTTATTGCAGGATTGTTAATCTGTAACTCCTACTTTCACCAACGCATTAACAAATCGTCTGTGTCCTTATTTTGATCAGTTTCTTGAGTATCTCCCTATTATGCCAATTTTCCAGCGATAACGTTAAAGTTGACGGATGGAGAAAAAGTATACAGGTGCAATCCTTAAGATTATAGCAAAATTTGTTGTTTGGGACTGATTTTTTGCTGAGACCTTTCATTCGTTTGTCTCATGATTGTTTTTAAAACTCGCCGTATTCAGTAGACTATATTTTCGGGCATCATGGCCGAATTGACTTACTTTTTTCGGTCATTTCAAAAAACTTCGGTCTGTAACCGAAAGAAACACGTTTGGGAATGGCGAGTGGACATCTTGTTTCTCTAGATCGCAAACTGTGTGTGCGGGAAATGTTGCATCGGTATCTTTTATGCGACGTGCTCACCAGTTCGTTCTTGTTTTCAGACGACACAGTCTAACACAAAGCTCACCACCGTCACTTCGTCGTGTTCACTAAGCGGAAGCAGTATTTCTCACGTTTTGCTGCGGTCCACCTGCCACCGCGTCTGTTTGTGTGTTTCGCTTTCTTCCTGTATACAAACCGTTTCAGCACAATGCACTTTCGCCGCTCGTTGTCGTATCGTCGATACAGCAGTTTCGTGCAAGCGACACTTCGAACCGGAGGTCTTGCACACTTCTCGCATATTTATGTCGCGCACCCAGCGACGAACCCTGTCAACTTGCCGAAAGGACACGCGGCGTCTCTGACGATGACGTTGCGCTGCTGTGCGGCTAATATCTTTCGACTGAAACTATGCGTAGGTGAATGAGCAAGAGCACTGATTTAGAGAGGGAATGATCCAAGATTTTTCCAGCCCTGGCCGCCCATTGGGCGCAAAATGTAGCCCATTAACGGCCCATGGAATTTTTTTCTTTTGCAAACCGACCCGCGCATGGGTCGCTTAACAGTTATACGGTTCACTTACAAATATCAAACAAAAACAATTTACCTGCTAAAGTCATAGTGGTTTGGTACTTGTAAAACAACACCTATCAAGTAACTGGTCTCCACGAGGGCCAGGTAGTTTCACTCACTTTTCACGCCACCCAGTGCTTCTCTTTAGCTAAAAAATTTTATGACGTTTTTTCATGATTAGCGGGCGGTAGCGGCCCGCTGAAATCTAACTAGAATATCGTCAGCGGCCCACCCAAAGACCGGACCATTAGCAGCCCGTTCTATCTCTATACACCGATTGTCTTAACGATGCACAATGCTGCCAAAATAACTCGTGTTCTGTCGCATCACCAAACACTTTGTGAAAACGACCATAGATTTACTTTACGATCGGCCTCCTGGTTGGTGTGCACCTATTTGATGCGGTGATACATTTACATGCACAGATCTCACTGCATGGCATCTACACTTTTTCTAAACAGTATATTTGTTCCTTTTTTCGAAGTTGGTGTCTTTAGTTTCTTTGCGTCAACATCGCATACCACTGGAATACGAATTCCCTTGTAAGCAGATAGACGGCAAATCGCTCGATTATTTGTTCAGTGACAAACGTTGACGAACGCACTGCGCTAAGTAAGGAACCAGGACCGCAACGTGGGTGGGGGCAATTGTGTTTAGGCGCTGCAGGTACAGCAAGTTACAATCACTGCTCCCCCCCCCCC
>Ga0210059_1005271_pt1 | contig 20826 bp, 14 predicted proteins | sample Ectturendosymbi2_FD_188042 | JGI IMG/M metagenome (GOLD analysis project Ga0210059, IMG submission 188042) | Ecteinascidia turbinata endosymbiont from Florida, USA - Sample 2 (SPAdes) (version 2) | ecosystem: Host-associated > Tunicates > Ascidians > Unclassified | place: Key West, Florida...
CATCGTGGAAAGTACATACTTGAATAGAGATATGTGCAAGTTTGAATCATCGCAAAAAGACGAAAGCAGATGGCAGTCGACTGATTCCTCGAAAGCATACAGAAACACTAGTGCTTTTAAGTGTTGTATTGCTTTAAATGCAGGAATCCTCACAGCAAAGCATGTGGATTTTACGTACTTTTTATCAACACAGAGTAAAAGTTTATCACGTCTTCTTTTTATGTCTTTCCGACTGTGCTCGCTAGTTGAAGGTGCAGCAGAAGTCGTGAATGGTGAACAAGATGCGCAACTTATAATGCTTTCGATGTTATGTTAATATGAAAAGCTTGGCTAAAAGTTACCTTCGTGTACTGTTCGCGTCACATTCTAACAATGACGAAATAAGTGGTTGCTCTCTGTGGGAAAAAATCGTCCACAGATCTGTAATAAACATATACCCTGAGAACATGACCGCAACGTTCACACAATTGATATGCATAATCATTTTAACTTAATCTTCACGTTTAATTAAATCATCCGGAAATGACAGCTGGCTGTAACACGCACAGGTTTCAAGAGATACAGCACCAGAACCACTTCGAGTTTTGTTTACTTTCTTGTGCCTTGTAGCACACGTTGTTTTCTGTGTTATCCATTGTGGTAGCATTGCTCAGACGAAAAAAGCAAGAGCAGTTAAGCAACTGCAAATAATGTAAACATACAAACGTTCTGAAAAGCTAGTGATTACAAACATACACAAAGTTGATGAAATCACACAATCTCCTTTATGTTTTCACAGCAACTTTACTGCCAACTTACCACTGCAGTGCAGTTTTGATGTAATATTTCTCCATACCCTATCAACAATGGGTATGTTTTTTATGACAAGCTTTGTCGACAGTTACGTATGGCGCTATAACCTCATGCTAAGATACATGATCAATTAGTGTCCAATTGAAGTTCGAATCAGTCGGTGCGGTATAACATATCAGCAACACCACTACTGCTAAGTTTCTTATAACCAACGTGACAGTTATGCAAACAAAGATCTTAAAATCAAGATCACCTATTTTTTTGCCAACAAAATGTGCATGATATGATGTAGTAAAATGTTACAAAAATTAACCAAAAGTATGACAAAACACCCTAAGTTATACAAGAAACACACATCAACATCAGTTAATTCATTTCAGTAAACATTTTTCAGTTGCAGCAACATGCAACAGTCAGTGGTCACTTGGCACATGCAATGTGTGTATGGAGGTGATGGTTTATATCACATGTTATTGTTTATCTCCCTTTCAACATTTGCAGCTGCAGACTTCAACCTGAATTCAAATTACTTGTGACAACACAAGGGGAGTGTATTGCAGATCATCATTTGAATGTTTGTAAAGAAAAAACAGTGTTGGCATTCTTATATTCCAAAAAGAGGAACATGGTAATTACAGAAGTACTTTTCATTTCATTTCCAAAATATGAAGCACTTATGGAGTAAAAATTACATCCAATCTTATTACTTTAATTCGAGATTAGAGAGCAAAGCAAACTTTGCCTCCAGCTTTCAGTTAGCAAAGGTCCATTACTTTGTAAGTAATCTTTGAACTTTGATTTTGTCAGGTTTCTGAATAAAGACGTTTGTGTATCTGTTGGTATAGTTGAAATGTTGCATTGGAACCTTGATCTGTTGCAAATTTTGGTGATCGCAGACAATGTGGCATATTATTTCAAGATCACATTGTGTCTTGTAAATTTAGGAGTTTATGGAGATATTTGGTGTCCAAAGGGAATTCTTCAAACACTGTAGTTAGGGAACCACTTGTTTGCACAACAGAGCTCAATTGCATAGGTGTGCAGCATTTATAACACTAACACAATGCAAAAAGTAATGTATGTGGCTGTTTTTTTCACTGAGATATTTTGGCCATTACTTCAGCTCATAAATGTAGACCATGGCTTTTTAAAGGCAGACCCAAATTCTTGGCAATGACATAGTAGTTATATTTCTGCTCATTCTTTGTGAAGAACCTAAATGCTGTTATTGACACTTCAGAACATGCCCTTGATCTATTAACAGCATTTAACACTGCAAAAGTTACAAGAGGTAGAAAGCAGCAGGAATATTTAAGGAGCATTGTCAGTGTGCTGCAGCAAACACTATATGAAACTGCTACATCTTGTGAAAGAGTGACTAAGCAAAATCATCGAAGTGTTAGGAAACACTTGGATTTTTGCTGAGACTAGTGCTAAAGACAGGAGAGAAACACAGCTACTTTCACTAACTATGCACCTGATAAACTTCTGAAAACGCAGTGATGTTATTTTTTGTTTTTGCAAAGTTTATGCCCTGGTGTTTTTCATGTACCATCCCACTGTGCTGATTAGTCTATAAGTGGTACTTTTGTTTACATTTATTCAGATCAACTAAAACCTAAAAATGGTATCTCATTTTGTATGATATTGACATTAGCTTTTTTTGTTAGTTTTGTGAACGTTGAAGCAGTCAGCTTGAGTGATAGTATTCTATGCATATCATTGCGTAATGAAAACATTTTTCACAGGATACCTTTGTTGATTTATAACAAAAAACTTTATGACAGTGTGCTTCAAAATGAACACATTAAGCTACTGGCTGATCACTACAATGTTCATCAAGATTCTTTTGTCCTAATTTTCTACTTAAGTTTCATGCAATTACAAGTAAGCATCAAAAATCATAAACTTAAGCCTGGAATCATCAAAAATCAAGAAATTTTAAATATGTCAAAAAACTCATGCAATAAGCAAGTAAAATTTATTAGATGCATATAGGAACATGTTAGCTTATCAAAATAGCCAAAGTGATCAGGAAATGTTAAAGGTGATATATTTTACTCTAACTACCATGCAAATATTAAGTACAGTAACTCATTCCAATTTTTATGTTATCTTATAATACCAAAGAGACCACATTATTAAAGAAATGTCTGACTAGTGATAATGAAAGTATTAGTAAAACATAATTCATTTGTGCAATGAAGATGATTACATGCTTTACATTTCTCGATACAAAAATATGTACAGTATAGAAATATTTAATGCTCAACTTGGTGTGGCACACAGAATGTCACTTAGCATAGCATTTTGCCAGCAAATCATACTATAACGAAGAACACAAATAGCCACACCACTGAAGAAAATAAAATTCATTGGAGGTGTAATTGTTTGCGTAAGCCGGGCTGGTACAGTACATCTGTTCACTGGCTGACAAAGCGTTGGTTCATGTTAGACTTTTTACCACCACTTAACATAAATATTACTTACAAATGTAAACTTCCATTACAAATTTTTAAGTGCAAACATACCATTAAACTCCAAAAAATTACTACTTTTGGCTAAGGGGTGAACTTTCATTACTCTTGACTTGCAAGTGCAGGCAAGTTAGGACTTCTTCCAGAAAGTAGTGGTGTAGGCTAAACACTAACCAGGATAATCAAAGTTGAAAGTGTTGGCACAATAAGTGTAGATTTGGCAGGGAAGAAAAGAGTTGGCAGTAAAAATGTAAGCATAATTGACAACCATACAGGGGAACACTAACTGCAGGTGCAGCTGATGAAGAAAAATTTTTATTCAACCTAGCCTGCCTTTCCAACTCTACTGTATCCTGGTATCCACACTTCCAATTCTGCTTGGTTTCAGGACTACACCACCAAATCTGAAATCTACTATCTGCCATGCTAGTGTTCAGTTTGACAAATTGAATACTTGAAACTTACTTGAGTAGCCTAGCTATTCGCCTATACCGTATTTTGCACATTGCTTTCACGAACACCAATTCAAAGCATTCACAATTGTGAATCATTCACACTGCCGAAACAACCTCTTGAATGCACACCTACAAACTGCAATTCATCCACGGTTACCGTAGGCACGCTTGGTCGAGCCGCGCGGTTTCCGCGGGAAAGTAGAAAAAATCCTACCTTCCCACAGGGACCACTGGAGTGAGAACTTCACCCGCGCGCAGCCCGTAGTTGAGCTATCCATGGCGGCCGCAGCATGTGTGCCTTGAGCACCCGCGCGCCCAGGCGCCCCCGGCGCGAAAGGTGCCGCGCCGCAGATGGCCATGTGTACATCGGCCTTTAGCGTAATGCGAATGCATTGCAATTTGTTCTGAGTCCAGGCCTTGTGAGCTGCTTTCTTTGCTCAGATAGCATCATTCACCTCCTAGTTGAATCAACTCTTCTGCTATCCGTCGTCACACCGGGTCAACCCGTTTTCGATTTCGCTTGTTTGTCATTTGTTCAATGTCAGTGAATTTTCCTCAGCGTTTGCTGCTGAGAATTGACGTAAATTATAAATCGCTGTGAAAAGAAACGCGCCTTTGATAACTGGGATCCTTGGCATTGGGGCTAACCAAAAACGCTCGATATTTTGCTAACTTTCGTATCAGATGAGATGTTAAAACGAAGCGCATTTGCTCTTGAAGAAGGTCCCAACAAATGTCATTGCTGGGATGTAACCTTAATAGACGGAGGGACTAGGAACAGGTGGCCTTGAAGCATTTGGGAACCTTTGACGAAATTTCTCCGAGTCAGATGAAATCAGGATGAAGATGTCGCCCGATAAATTGACTTCGGAGTTTTTACAACTGTTTGGGTAATTACTGTATTGGATGATTTTTACTTGCTCTTTCAGACTTTTTCAAGGAAACAAACTGCATTTTACCGAAATTTATCTGTTTGGGACAAAATAACTTCCCTTTTGAGGTGCAGTGCTGGTTGTTGAATAAAATTTTGCGTGTCGGGCAAATGTTTTGTCAAGGAAAAGATCAGTGGCAGTGGTCCCCTTATATTTCGGGTGAAGCCCGGGCATGCAGATGAGGTTGAAAATTTTACACAGCACCAAAATTAACTTGTAGCTTTCAACAGATGTGAACGTCGCTAATGCTGCGTATCCCAGCTTTTAAGTTTGCAGACCAAATGTTGTGTTTTTGCTAAGTTAGATGTACACGTTTTGTTATTTTTTCTTTCAATTACGTAAAACAAAGGGGAAAAGGAATTGTTGGCTGGCTTTCAGTACAAAGTGATTAAATGCATTGCAATCTTCATGATGGTGAAGAGCCGTCACATTCAAACAGTTGGATTTACAGCGCAAACGAATTTTACTTCTGGTCATCTTGTGCTTCCAAAATAAGAAAGGTTTTTTGTGTTTTTTTTTCAGCTTGCATTGAAAGACAACAACCAGCAAGTGCTGACAAGAAATGATGGATTTCGAACGTCGCATTCAGAAAAAGGTTTATGGCGAGACAGCTGTTTTTCTTGGGTTTTCTAAAGAAGTGTTAACTTATAACACATTATTTCCCCACTTGCAGATTTTCCCTTTCTAAGTATAAATCCAGTTTGTGCATAGAAGCTCAATGGAGAAATTTGTCTGTTTTAATGCTGTAGTCTGGTACTTCTCAACCTTATCTTGCGACACCCAAAATAATCTTTGGCGACCTACCTTGCTGAAACACTTGTCAAATTTGAGGTCAGAATTGTTTTCACGTGAATTCCTGAATATCGAGCCACATCTCCGAATCGAGAGCTCCCAGCTACGATGGTTCGGCCATATGTTCAGAATGTTCCAAGAAAGATTGGCCTGGCAAGTCCTGCTGGTTATACCTGCAAGTAAGCGGCTCTGTAATTCTAAGAGCAGTTGTTAGCAACAATACTTCTCGCGTCAGAAACAAAATTATGCAACAAAGTACTCTCTATCAATAATACTCCACGACATTTCTGCGAAAATTAATAATAATGTTACGGCTGCCCACCTAAATAAAATGTTGACGCAAGGGTTGAGAAGCACTGCTGCAGATATTTTCAAAAACCTGTTGTTTCGCAATCCGCTAATGCTGGAAACCACAATGTAAAAGTTGTTTTTTTGAAAAACTTCTGTAACCCACTTGTGCGAACAGAACGTCTTTTCTCCCTTTAATCGCAGCCCTGAAGTAGTGGGTTATTATGGTCGTTCACCGTGTGGTGTATTAGACCTGGTACCAACAGCAAGTATAGTTACTTGGAGCTGAGCTGCACGGCGCACTGCTGTGTCGTCATGGCTAACGCAACATGTCGGAACGCGAGAAAAGCCGTTTCCATAAGAGCTTGCATTTTTCTCACCCACAAGAACGGTGTAGTGGGAATTATGCAAAGGTGGTCGCTGTGTTCCTTGTTGAAAGAAACTGCTGTTAATTTTCGACTGCTCGAAAAGAGTCTATAACAGCATTGGGACATTTAAGCGATACAACCACTTTTGCTAATTAGTAATTTCAGGAAAACTCATGCTGACTTGGGCTGATTGCAGTCAAGGAACGTTTTGACTAAGCATTGCCACTTTCGGGTTCCCCTGTAATTACACTGATAATGCACGGAATGCAGTCGTGGAAACTTTAGTAGTACGTTGGCTTTCCTCATTGAAATCGGCGATCCAGGCTGAATAAATACGAACGGTTAAACGAGTCGAAGAAAAGGAGAGCTAGTTGAAATTTACCTGATATGCACATTGCACACTTGGTTTTCTCATGCTTGTTTTACAAACAATTATGTGATATTCCTCCTGGCTCGGAAATTTTATAACGAGCTATTTCAAAGCACGAGCTTCTGTTGAAAACAAAGCTATTTTTCTCTGCGTTCGCTTTGACGTCCTGGAGTCTGCAAAGTCAATCCGATATAATTGTTCAACAAAACAGAATTGTCACAGGCGCGGAAACTGCACACCTGCAGCTGCAGTAACTTTGTTTCTTCCAGATTTGCTTAACCTGCTGTTTGAGCGCTGCAAAGAATTCAATGACGATGATCTCTGGCGACGGTTTGTCCGGACCAAATTGAAAGTGGAGGGATATGATTTACTATGTTCGGATAAAGACCAACCGAGCGAAAGTGGAAAACGGCAAGCGATTTTAACGCGGTGGATTCAACGTGAAGGTGTGTTATATGCAGTCATAAGCGCAATTTTGTTGTAAAATGTGAGGGGGGACAGCGTGGTGTGAAACCAATATATTACGAAATCTAAAGAGAAAAATGTGGGGAGTCTGGCACATTATATCCCCACTGTCTGAAAAAGTGGGGGGACGTGTCCCCCGTGCCCCCCACCTAATTGCGCCCATGTATGCAGTGAAGTTACTTGTTTGATCTGTCAGTAGGTTGAACGCGATTTTAACATTCATTTCTTGAGATCAGAGTCGAGTTGGCTTTTGGATATGGGCAGTGTTTACACAAATTATTTCAGAAGCGTTTCGGCAAAGATATTTGTAAAGATGCATTCCTTGAAAATCAGCATTCGAAGCAGAATTTGAAGGAAGCAAGGAAAACCTGTGTCGCGCAGTGTAAAAAACTTGCCTTGTGCGCCAAATAAAGCGTAAAATTCTAACTTCGTTTCAGGTGAAAATGCCACTTTGGGTTTATTTGAAAAACGTATCTCTGAATTTTTCGGACGAAATCAGGGTAAGTACAATTGCACTCTTTTACCAAGTCTCCCAAACGCAGCTTTCTTGCACAAATAATCACATCTGTTCAGATACAACGATACTACCGGCTGGCCGAGACCGGTCGAGGCTTGTCGTTCGAATCGCCGGGACATCAAGTGAAGGTAATCTTGCAGCTTGTCTTCGAGTTTCAGCTCCCTGAGGGCATTTCAGCTTTTGCGTTCGTGCAAAGACACCATGTCATAGTCAATGAAAGGCCATCGATGTTGCCAACAAAAACTTAAGCTACCGTACTACACATTGCTATTAATGGATGGGGTCAAGATTTGCCTCTCCTGCATCGAAAAGAAAGCTTCCGATCCAGTCCTGGTGTTTCAGAAAACGACGGTGTCGGGAACCGAATGGCAAGTCGGAAGTAATTTTTTATAAATGTGCCGGAAGGAAGATTTTCGTCCCTGTCCGAAATCGGAATTATTTTTATGCATTATTTTGTTTTGTAACTGCGATCTCGTTCAAAATGCACTGAAACACTTCAAACTGAAGTAGTAATAGGTTGCATTCTGCTTTCAAGTATAAAATTTGGGGCCTCTCAAGGCATTGTGTAAATAATGTTTTGATTTCTGTAAGTAAGACTCTGCTGTTAGGAGGAAATTTCACCGGTTCGTTCAAGCCAGGGCAAACTGTTTCACTGGCAAAGCCGCTGTGTGGCTTTTTAAATTGACCGGGGCTTGTGCTAACTGGTGTAAATGGCTTCAGGCTTGTTTCTTCGGCTTCGATTAGACCAGCTTTATGTTCACAACCAGGGCTGTATAGCTGGAGCCCAAGGACGTTTGGATGAATGGAGCCAAGAAATGTTAAATATTGGAGCCGGAGCCTGAAATTTGTGTGTGGGTTCCACAGCCCTAGTTTGTGGGCCAAGCGAGTTGTGCAGATAATCCCAGAGTACTAAATCTGCAGAAAGTCAAACTTGTAGAGAAATCAATAGATATACTTGACGCAACATCGGAATATAGATTTGTATTCTTGTATCGCTTCTGAATGACAATTTTTCAAACGAGTCTTTTATTTAAAACAAATAATTGTCATCACGGGGAACCCCCTTGGAGGACCCGGGGCGATTGCCTCTGTTGCTGCCCCCTTAATCCGGCCCTAGTTGTGCAGATAATGTCGGAGCACTGGTCGTAGCATGCGTTTGAAACTACAGTTCGCGTGCTTTCTCTTAATCTCGCTCTCGTGTATTCGTCATTTCACCCATAAGCTTTTGCTTCCAACTTAAAGGTCAGAAGATGCGCAAATTACGTGAAATCGATTTTCTAGCAAAGAAATTTGCGATTTGATTTGACCGCGTCACCCTTGTGTAGACTTTTTGCTGATATGTGGATATGTGCAAGTTCGAATCACCACTAAGTGATGAAAACCGAGCACGGCAGATTCCTCGACAGTTCACAGCAAACTTAGAGTCCTCATGTTTTATCGACCAGCGATGCTTTACGACGATGTGGAGACTGATCCCTATATCGTCTTTTGTCACAGTTTTGTGTGGGGTTGTAGTTTGAAATAGAACAACATCAAAGCAACCACTACATGGTGAAATGGTCTGACTCAAGATTTTGATGTGCAGCGCATATGCACGTTCAGGACTAATCTTTGGTTGCAACAAAGAGCTTTGTTTTCATTAGTGGTGAGGTCAAATCTGTAAAAAAACAATGCAAAATATCGTAAAATGTTAGGTTTTTAAACTGCTTCACAAACCACAAAGGATTTCCTCAATTACCACCTTAATCATGTCTTCACAGCAAGACGAAAGTAGAAAGGTGGTGATGTTGTGAAGAACTTCACAAATAAAGCGAATTTCGAATTTCCAGCGCATAGGTTTCTTTTTTGTTGTTGTTGAACATCGATTCTCGCTAGTTTGGCCCCGACTATCGATTCTCGCTAGTATGAATTATCCTGGAGATATAACCGGGTTTCGCCGAAAAATCAGGATTTGTTTCTAATTGCTGCGTTCCAGGCATGGGATAATGCAGGTTGACACCAAAAGTGGTTTTACTTTAAAAATCTGGGGATATTTCAGATCATTTTTGGTAATGTACCGTAATGGTTTACTGGTTACGTTTTTTTTACAACAGCAAGATTAAATTAAAGAAATAGTGGAAGTTTATGAAAAAACTTGCACCCGGGAATCTAAACATCTTGAGCAAAAAACCTTGCGCTCAAAATACCATTTTTGAAAGCTGAAATTTTATGTGCTGACGTTTATTATTGTTTAAGCTTTACTTAGTGACACTTAAAATTTTTTTACCACTCAAGCTTTCCGTGTTTTCAGTAGACCATTCGAATAAAGCCGCTGCTATACGGTATAACAAGGTATTCCGATAATCCCTGCCGCTTTTTTTGTTTTGGGCCGATTCCTGTTCCGTCCGGAAACTAACTTCTTGTCCCCCTGTGCACCCCAGTGGTGCCGCGAGAGCGCGGTTTTCGGTGACGTTAACGTAACGATGTAACGTAACGACTTCAACGTAAAGACGTTAACGTAACGACTGTTACGATTGCATACGTCAAAGTAGCTTTTTGGGGAAAATATGATTTAGTGGGACTACAGTAGTTTGCGGTAGTTTCTCTTATGTGATGAAAAACGATGATTGTGTAAGTATCCTTATGAGTGCTTCCTGATTCTTGCTGATATGTGTTTTTTTTATTTCTTGCACACATACACTGCACTGTTGTCGCATAAATTCGCAGAAAGCTCCATGATGGAAGCCGCCATTGAGAAGCTGAAACGTGTTCAAAAATCCAACAAGGAAGAGGAGATGCAAACCGTTGTCCAGGTACATCCAAGTTCAATTCCTTCCGTGCATACCAGGATGTGTTTCGTCGAACTCTACCAGCAAACATCCGCATCGAAAAGCGGCCGGGATAAGTTTGTGCAATTCGCTGGCTTGATTGAACTGCTGGCCAAACGAAAGTTTGCTATGCTCGTGGGCCAGCCCGGCTCAGGCAAGAGTACCTGTTACAGGAGGTTGATGAGGTTGAAGGACGATAAACCTGGCATCTGTCTTGGCCTGAATTTGCGAGATATTGATGAAGATCAACGGCGAACTCTTCGCCAGTTGCTTTTGGATGAAAATTACCCGGATGTGGACGATGAAACCCTGCGTTTGTCTTTTCGGTGGATTAAAGAAAACCAGGATAAATGTATTATTGTGATGGATGGTCTGGATCAATTTCCTTGGTCGCTTAAAGGGGCAATTACGCAACAGGCGACCTACGAAACAACTTTAACACCTTTGCAGTTAATAGCTAATCTGTTCGGTAGGAAATTTCTTAAAAATGTCGGGTTGCTTGTCACTTCGCGGCGTCACGCTGTTATTGACATACCTAAGCCCCTAAGGCCTAGTCGGGCCGTTGAACTGCAAGCGCTTTCAGCCGATGATATGGAAAAGCTGTTCCTGGCTTTCTGCGGCTCCCAGACGAAATTCGAAAGGTTTAAGGAAACGCTGAACGCCAATGCACCCCTTGTTTGGGGTCTCTGTCGCAATCCGCTGATGCTGCAATTTGCAGTTTGTGCTTTAAGCGAAACGGAGGCAGAGCTTGCAGGGTCTCCGTTGTTCCACACCACTACGACCATGTTCGAAACGGTGTTGAATCGGCTGCGGTACACTTTGCACTGGCGTGAGTCTGGCCTTGGTGTTGAGCAGTTGCTGAAGTGCCTTGGTGCTTTGGCTCTGGATGCTGTTGCTGGTCAGCTTGCCGGAATCAAAGGAAGTTCTTTATTAGACGCCGGCCTCACTGCCGAACAGGTGCAAAACCTGCTCTTTCCGATAGTGACCGTCACCTTCAGCAACGATAAATTATCTGACGCCAGAGACACCACATTCCACTTCACGCACGAAACCTGGAAGGAGTACTTCGCCGCCCATTTCTTAACGCACAACGCGTCCCGGGAAGTTTTTCAGAGCAAGGTTACTGCAGCAGTGTCCGATCCACGTTGGCAGATGGTGAGGAAATTTCTTTGTGGCCACCTGCTGAACGTGCCCTACTCACAAGTTCGCGGTAAGTCTTGGTATCGGTTGCGTGTGACGTGTCGGTGCACTTGACAGAAATAAACAGTGCAGGAGGGTCACCTTCTCCGCTGGCCAGGTAGTGTCGGCTTCAAGTTTTTTTCAAGTACTTTCGCCGTGTCAAGCGTCGTTGAAAACGTACTGCCAGCCAGTGCAGTTGACCAATATTGCATAAAGGCTAATTAATACGTAATTTGCAAGTGCAATTGTTGCCCTGCCTGATGAGTGATGGTACAGCGTGTCAATCGCTTAAGCTTTTTTGTGTTATAACATGGCGATCGAAAGAAAGCACTAATGTCAGAGATTTTGTTGCTGTATGCAAACGGCAAAAAACTCCATGATGGAGCATGGAGCAATGGTTGAATGCAATGTGGAAGTAGAACGCTGGTTCTGGCGAAAGCTCGCGTTAGTTGTGCATGGCTAGAACCAGTAACGGATCAAGGCTTTCGTGGCCTCAAGGCGTATTATAAGTATGGCCTGAACTAATGATGAGAGTAAATAAAAAAACAATGAAGCTTTATTAGTGGACATTTGTTTCTTAGAAAAATTTAGTAATTAGAAGTACAAGCTAAAATGTTTGTCGATGTACTTACATGATAATTAGTGCCTAATAAATTAAATTGTAACTTTTCTTGATTTTATCGCAACAAAAACATCGATACTGAGCTAAAATCAGTTTCATGTGGCAGCTCCCTTTTAATACACAGAAGTGCCAGTACACCAAGGCGGTCCAGACTCATGGTAGATCGCTTCACATTCTTGATTCGAGCAAGCTGTGAAAACAAACGCTCTCCAGAGTAATTAGTAGACATAAGTGATAAATATATTCGAAAATTTACTTCGGTATTTGGGAATGCAGTGTAGACTCCATTTGTGCGCAACAATTTGAAAATATGTTGAGCAATGCCTGTTGACTCTTTTCTGCTGTATTTTTTTGACTGTTCCTTGCACCAGCAAATAAACTGACAGAATTCTGAGTAGAATTTGAAAGAGAGATCTTTTGGATAATTATCAACAAGTCTTTCAATTGCAATTTTGATATCTTCATCGGACATCGAATCAAATTCGATTAGAACGCCAAAGCGCCATTGCACAAATGAATATGATTAAATGCGTTGCTTCAAAGCATTGTTGAGTTGGTCAATTCTAACATAAAAAGCGCTGACTTTGACCTGTTGACTCCTGACATTTCTTGCAAAGCATCAACAGCACTTCCTTCACTAAAATGCTTCTTGTCAGGCCCGCAATCAGAGGGGGGGGTGCAATCGAACAATTGACCGATTTTGACCCCCGAAATTTTCACAAACGTATGTATTTGTTAGGTGCAGCAATAAGTTACATCCTTTTGACCCCCCTCGAAAATATCAGTTGGTTGCGGCCCTGTTTCTTGTGTTTTGGTGCTCGGCGTGATTCACTTTCAAACTTATAAGATTTGTTTCCACTGTGGTCATAAGCTTTCACGTCATAAGAGTCAAACTTTTCTCTACATGCAGTTACAAATTGATCCAGACTTTTTATAAGACTAACAGCGGTGGTAAGTTCAATGCTGAGCTCTGCAGCAATATGCTGCACTTATTGAAGCGCTGCAATATGTCATTCCAAAGTTCACACATAAAAGCTACTTCTTTGGTATCCATTTGCTTTGCCAAAGCGTTTGCCTCATTTCGAGTATTTCCAGTCTGATTATGATCAGCTGCAATTTCCTGAAGAGCACTCTGAAATTGCTTATATCCTCTAAATACAGCCTCAGTGGCATCAGCTCTGGCAGACCACGTGATTAGATAGTTACAGAAAGAAACAAAGGCGCAGCGGCTCTTGGAGTTCCCGGGAGATAAACTTTACTTACTATTTCTATTGTATTAAACCCTGCGAAGTTCTCTCTTTCAGACAAACCGTTCTATTTTTAGACATCATCAGTCGTAAAGAATTACTGGAGGGTGAAACAGTCGTGAACACCCCTAAACAATAAACACTAGATTAATTTCGCAACAATAAGTTCATCAAAAAATATTTTAAGTTTTCCATAGCTCAAATTTAAATGTTTTCCAGACACAAGTGGCCAGTACTTTTTCGTGATCTCAAGGCACATGCCTTGTTTGCCTAATGGTTAATCCATTGGCTAGAACTGCTTTAAAGAACTTTGGCTAGAACTGCTTTAAAGCCAGCACTGGCTAGAACTGCTTTAAAGAACCAGCTTTGTTTATTTTCAGGAAATCCGAGAGCCGAGTCTTTCTTCAGGGAAATTGAAGTCTGTTTTGCAATCCTGGCGGAAGGTTACAGTTTCACATTTTTTATCTGTTTTTCCTCTATACTCCCATTTTCTGTTTTTGTGCTGAAGAATAGGCTTCCGCTTGTTTAGCGTTAGCAGCAGATGCCCGTTAACGAGGAATCGATCTCAGTTACATGTTATAGATTTCAAAACTTCTGATTTTGATGATGTGCGTCCATTTCATTATGAGTTGTATTTCTTGATTAGTGGGCAAAGCGATAAGCTCGGATTGCACCGGTATTGTAGAGGTGTGCGGACTCTGATTTTTTTGAGTCCGGATCTAATCCTGTTTTGCAAATTTTCGATCCGAATCCGCTCCTGATCCGGTACCAACATGACAGAAGCAGTCCGACGTCTGCTCCGGATAAATATAAGTCAAGCAAACAACCAGTAACATTTTTTCCGCAAACACAAAATTCCAAATCTAATCCTGCTCATGTGTCAAGCGAAATTTCTTACTTCTAGCGAAACCGCTGACTTCGCCCCATCTGCGCAGGCACTCACGGCCTTAACATATATGTTAACAAAAATATCACTGAGACCAACTCAGAAAGGATGCGGATTGGATTTTGAAACAAAATTTCGGATCGGATTTGGATTTGAAAAACCTAAATCCATTCATCTTTACAAGTTATCTAATACATAAACCTCGCATCCATTAGAAAAAGTGCGGCTGAAAACAGAGATGGACGGAGTCACAAATTCAGACTCCGACTTCGCCTTAGGAGGTGTGCGGGCTCTGATTTTTTGAGTCCAGATCCAAATCTGTTTCGCAAATTTTCAATCCGCTCCGGATCGGGTACCAACATGAAACAAACAATCCGACTCCTGCTTGGCTCCGCATAAACATAAGTCAAGCAAAAAAACAATACCGTTTTTTCACCAAAACGCAAAATCCAATCCAGCTCCGGCTACAGCAAAGAAAACCTCCATCCTGATCCTGTTGGAGGTAGGAGCAGGTGTCCGGATCAAAAAAAATCCAAAATCAGGTGTCCGGATCCAAAATCCAGTCCATACACACCTCTGCTATATGGGTACTGCGCAGGAAAACGCTTTAATTTGAAGCACCAAGGAATTTTAACAAGCTCTGTTGGGGCAGTGCAGAGCATTCACTCAATGTGTATCCCATCTGAAGAAGCAAAGGTTGTTTTTAACAAAGGCAACTGGTGCCGGTCACCGTTCGTCAGCAAACATATACTTTTTTGTCGGAAATATTTCTCGCGGCCCGTTACGCTTAGGCGACAATCATTGCGTCTGCACGCCGATGTCTGCTTCACAACTGGCACGGAATGCGTTTCCATGCTGGTGGTTTAATGATGTAAAACCGTTATCAGGGGTGCACAACCTGCGGCGTTCGATAAAATGCATGCGGACGTGCGCATGTAATTGAAAATGTAAGTTACGGTGGCCGTGGATTTATGAAAACTTTTTGTCAACTGTATTAAGATGCTTAGAAGGACGGCCAAGCAGACTTGTGGGAGCATGATTGGCTTCAGTGTATAAAAGCAGAACAGAAACAACGCAAAAGAATGAAAATATATTTAACGCATTGGCGTTAAATAACGTTAAATATATACTTGGCGGCCGTAATTCTTAAAAATAAAGATAATGCCGCCGGCAATAACGAAACGGTTGTGCAGCTCTGATTTATAGTGCCCTGTCGATCGAATCAACACATCTCTATCACTGTTTCGCATCCTCTTTTCCGCAAGTAGTGAAGTCTTCGATCGTTCACGACACATCGTCTTGCACAGGCGAACATCATGCTTTTCTTCTGGATCTGATGGAAGACCTGCTTGAATGCAGTGACGACGTTGCCCGAGTGCTGGCCAAGTCGTTTCCCACTTCCGTGCGTTTGGTGCGAACGAAGCTTAAGTCCGGCAGCGCACACGCCCTGGCCAGAATGCTGAAGCTCGCCGACAAAGAGATGGAGTTGATCGACTTGCGCAATTGCTTCCCGGACCGATCCGCCCTGAAACAAATAAGCGGCGCCCTGGATGAACTGGGATACATGGTGAGCAGTTAGCGGGCATATTTTTTACGTTACACTGTCGGTGTTGCTACACTAGTGCCAGCTCTTAGTGGTCGGCTGCCATTAAATAATCTTGATTAGGGTGTCAAGTTCAACCCAACGACAGCGGCATATGCGCCACGCTCACAAACAAACTCACGTTGAGCTCTTCCTCAGCAGGGTGTAAACGCTGAAGGTGTGGTTCTCGCTGGTTGTCGCCATTTCCTTGGAATCAGCTGGAATTCCGGCTGCGTTTTTGCTTGCGCGGCTGCTTCGCTAAAAGAAACAGCCGGACGTGAACGTGACGAAATGGCCTATCGATGCAGATTTCCAGCAAGTATATTTACTAGGCTTTAAAGAACAGAGTTTCAACATGCTAGGAACCAGAAAATAGTCATGACAATAGCCGTACGGCAGAAGCAGCCAGTTCAAACGACGCAGAGAACATAACTGAATACGATTGTTGTGGATGGGGCCATGACTGTGCGCGGGATTTTTTCCAGGGGGGGAAATGTCGAAATTTTGCTTATCCTTTTCAGGTTGCTGACGATGCAATGCAAGTGGACGTTCACAAAACGCTTTACCCTTTTTGTATCACATTAGTCTGTGCTGGTTCGACCTCAATTCTCAATCTTTTGTCTGAATTTTTTCTGCACTTCGGCTATCAGAAATGCTTTTTCTTTTCACAAACTGCCTAATATCCATTTTTTCGAGCACTTTCTACAAATACGTTAAGTGATTATTTAAGAATAATCAACAGACAGAACAACACGAGCGGTGAAAAAAACAAGAACGTTAGACACTCTCGCAAAACCGTTTCAAGCAATGATAAGTAGAAGTATATGTTGATAAGACTATTGGACAACTTACTCAAGATAGAATGCCACGCAGGCTTTAAAACTGAGCAGATGAATTACGAAAACTCGCTACAGCAACTATAGCTTTGCATTTTGTGCTCACTAAGACGTCAGAATCAGAACTAAACCGTATTCTCGCAAGTCCGCATAGACGTATTTTAGCAAGCCACGTATTTTTATACTGTGTGAAAAGACATCTGCATGATAGTCATTTGCTGAAGCCGGCCTGCACAACATACGACCCGCGAAAGCTTTTCTTGCGGTCCGCACGAGCTTTTTCAGTTGCAGAAAATGTTGCAAAAGCTTGACCTCGAGTAAGTAATTGTCGTTCCAGAATTTCTTCCATACTATACAACAAAATCTCTACATCAAAATGAAATAGAATTTTGCGGCCCGTTGCAACTTCATGTTGACAAATTGGCCCTGGAGCTTTCTGAGTTGTGTAGGCCTGGAGCTATTCACTCGGGCACGTTGATCACAGTCTCACATTAACAATGGATTTTTAAAACTGGTGGAAGCACTGTTATAGATTTACTCATGCTTCTTTCCACACAGTATAAAACTATACGTGGCTTATCGCTATCAGCAGTGTCATTGTCGCTCTGCATTACCTCCCAAGACTGTTGTCTGTGTTCAAATGCAGGGCTCCCGTTCAGTGATTTCAAATAAGCCCATACTGCACACCCAAAAAAAAAACATATTCGTACAATAAAAACCCAGAAAGCTTGTGTTGCGAACAAAACATATGAGTGCGCTTATTTGAATTGAAGCGATAATCGAATACTGATTTAACTATATTCAAGTATGTACTTTCCACGATGGGTGTAAGCAAGGAATCGATCAGCAAATTTTTAATAGGAAATCGATTTCACTAATAAGAATAAGACATATGAGTGCGCTTATTTGAATTGAAACGATAATCGAATACTGATTTAATTATAGTTCCTCTTCCAAATTTTCTTCTGCTGCGCGAACATTAAAATTGGAACCACATTTTTGTTTCTCAAGACGTTTTCATAACGCTGGTAACATCCTCCGTTGATGATATATCTTACTAATTGTAGTAGTACACTTGTTATTAAACCAGGAAATTTTGTGCAATCTTGAACTGCAGCGGGTTTCTAAAATCTCACAAAAATATAATCCCAGTGCTGTCTTCCTCTAATTGAAATTTGTTTTTTGATTTGTATGCATAAGGAAACATCGTGATGTAAACAATCAGTTCTAACTCATGTTTCACCAGTTTTTTCAATTGGCATTGGTGACAATCACATTATATATGTAACCCCGACGATGATCTTGTATGAGGATATGAAACCGATTGAACACGTTCTGCTTCATCGGATATGTGTACTTTCTCACCTGATGTACGCATGTGAGCACTGTAATATATACTGTAGTTATCTCTGTATTATTGAACGCATTGAAGTTGCTGATGAATTGATCACTTCGAAAAATTTAACACGATTTTTCATAAGTAAACCTAGACAGCCAGATCGACGAGAAAACAAATCTGGGTGAAAAAAATGTAGTGGGAGCCCTGGTCACATGATGAAAAACGTCCACTACCGAAATTCGAAGTGAACATTTAAAGATTTATTGCCATGTTATTGTTACGCAATAAAGACCAACAGTAAAAAATCCGCTAGCAAGTTTCGCAACCTGCCTCTCTGCAGCAGAGATGAGCTGGATCCGTTGTAAATCACTTCAAAATTTACGACCCGGACTGGATTTGGGCTGAGTTAATGGAAAAGAATTGCGGCATTTTTGTTGCGAAAAGGCTGCATTTTCCAAATTTGTTGGGCTTGATTTGGACTTTATGTTTGAAAAAATGTTTGGACTTTAACTGAGTTTTCAAAAATCAGGACTGGATATGGGTCGTAAAATACAACAGTTCGCTCGTCTCCACTCTTACAGGCAAGGATTGGACCTGAGTGAACTGCAATCTCATCACTGCATGACACCAGAACAGTGAACCTGGTTCTTGTGCAGTGTCAGTGTCATACCGGCAAATAAACTGTCATTGCAACAAATAAATGAATTAATCGGAATTTAGCTGCTGACTTCTGGTATTTTAGAAATTTTTGGTTCTCAGTCCTAATTTCCAGGGGTGGACAAATATCCGTTTTTCCCCCCTACGGACGCCCGTGGATAGGGTGGATCTCACTTTTTTCATTTATGACAGGATGTTCTTGCTTTTAGACCTTTCACGAGATAGGTCCGAGGCCTGTGTGCTCCGAAGGATAAAGACATATTTTGAGCAAGGATCCATTAACACGCGTCCCAGTGCAAGAGTAACTACGATTTTTGTTGGTGCCACTTCTTGGCTGTGTTGTCACTTGGCATAATTTATCAACAACGGTTTTTCAGCGCAAAAAGCTTCTGATCTCGTCTCGTACCAGTGGCGTAGCCGACCCAAAAAAATTTTTGGGGGGATAAAATATTTTGGGTGTCCGAAATGTTTGACTCTAGGCGAGCAACAGTATTTTTTTTCTGAACGCCGTTTCCCAAAGCACAAAATGACTTGATATGCTAAACATTTTGGGGGTATGGCCCCTGGGTCTCCCCCTCGCTACGCCTATGCCTCGTCCAGGGTCTATCGTGGTAAGTCACACCAGTTGTTTGAAGGTGCAAGTCTTGGATTTGTCTTTCAATCTCTTCACGAACGACGTCGTCGATATTCTGTGCCATATGGTCCAGCATGTGCGGGATGAGTATCGTCTACGAGGTGCCTTTGATTACGGAGGAAAAATGCAAGGTGCTGATCCATGGGTTCGATGTCAATTTCGGGAAGCTCAGATTCGCTATGACAATGAGGTTAGTGATGGTTCACCGTATACAGGTTTGTTTACTATTGAATTGTTTTTCTTGATTGCAACTCGCATCTTTGTAAACAAAGTTGCATGTTTTTTTCAATACCTGCATTTCAGCTCTCCAGGTTGCAGAAATTTTGCCCGAGCATTTATTGCAGTGGTTTTCCAAACTAGTATACGCTGGTGTGCGCGTATTGGTCTTCTTTTCTATTTTTCTTCACACAAAAATATATTCACAGCTATCGCTTTTACTTAACGGGTCCTGTTAATAAATTCTTGAGATTGTGTGTGCTTCCCGTGTTGGCTTTCATAAATGGCCATAACAATTTCTCACAGCCATTTGTTCACTGTCTATGGAAAGAAGTCCTTTCTCAGCAAGGAATCAGACACTTTAAGATCTTACCGAGTATATGTTTCGCCTACGATGTAGGCATCATCAGCTCTCATTCAAATAGAATCAAGCCATTTCTTCATGTCGCATTTGTGTCAATTCCGGTTTTCCAAACTTTTCATCGAATGATATTTGGCACATTGACTTTTCCTGAAACGAGGTGGTACGTGGTGACAGTACGGGACCCAAGTGGTATGCGATCAAAGAAAGGTTGAGAACCGCTGCTTTATTGAATATCACATTAATCGCCTGCGTAGATTTATCCATATAATGCACGGCTAATCTTTATGCATTGTGAATCTATCCATCCTCGCAAGCGGCGTACCGAGGGACGCAAAGGGACACAATGTCCCGGGCGCCGAAAAGTCCCCAAAATGTCGTAAGTATTTCCTTCAATACCGTAGCCTACGTTTCCTCCCGAAAGACTTAAGGTTCGAACAACCATTGCTTTTCTCTCATGAGTCAGAAAAAACACTGCCAAAGTGAAAAAATAGCTGTAGTTGTTTCATTGTGATTGTGCCTAAGCACAGAGAGTTAAATGAAAGCGTTAAACGAGACTTGGTTCCAATAAGAACAACGTATGATTCTATTTTCTTAGTTTCAAGTTTTCGGAGTGCAAATTTTCCATGAGTTTCGGAGCAGGAGTAAAAAAATAGACTCCGATCACACCTGCTCCAAACGAAGTATCTGGCCAAACAGGGAGTTATGTCGCGTTATGCTTATTCATTAAGCAGAAGAAAGTGCGCTGTCAGAGGTGATTTTTATGAGGTCGCAGCATTTCACCCACTTCACATTTCGATTTTCAGGAAAAGTTTAACTGTGTCGCGAGTAACTAAAGGCTCGATGGCATTACTGAAGGTCTGTGCTTGGCCGGTATTGTGATTGAGTTTTCAGTTTGCGGTGATGTTTTTCCATTTCTTGTTTTTTTTACAGGAACTGAAGATATTCAGAGTTTACGACTCCCTTATGTAAAGCGTTATGGCCTTGTGCCGAGATCGTTGAAA
>Ga0210059_1005272_pt1 | contig 20824 bp, 15 predicted proteins | sample Ectturendosymbi2_FD_188042 | JGI IMG/M metagenome (GOLD analysis project Ga0210059, IMG submission 188042) | Ecteinascidia turbinata endosymbiont from Florida, USA - Sample 2 (SPAdes) (version 2) | ecosystem: Host-associated > Tunicates > Ascidians > Unclassified | place: Key West, Florida...
GCGATGCGCTGACCATCTTTTGGAAAATTTGTTGCTAGTTTGACCAACATACTGTTCATGACATATTACACAAGTCGCGACGTAAATGCCAAAATCTGCGCAAGTCAAGCTTTGGTTTAGCTTAAAAGTTTTGGTTTTAGTCAGCAACTGTGAAACATTTGGTACCATGGATTTGTTATTTTTTCCATAGCAACCACAAAGTGCACAGTGCTCACATGGCCTTGAGCCACCTTTGGTTTGCTTTCGTGTCTTGTTTAAAGCAAGGTCTTTGCAGTTCGTTAGCTTTTGTCCAGTTGCGGTAGGTTTTTTGTAGGTAATCATTGCCTTCGGGTTTAACTTTTTTTCTTTTTGTGTTGGAGTAAGCAGATGGGGAAAAGATGTAGCCCAAACCTGTGGGTCTTCTTTCTTGTCGCAATTTGGGGGCCATAGTCTGTCTTCCCAATTAGATGCTAGTGCTATCATGTCATTAGTTTTAGATGCATTAGATGCATCTAAAAATGTTAGAACACTGATGTGCCTTCATTTACTTGAAATGATATAGCTTTTTTGAATAAAAATTCACAAATACAGTAGAATTTGCCTAATTTGTCACCTCAAGGGGATCAGATAAAGTGACGATTTAGGCGAAGTGACGAATCATGCAAACAGGTGAAAGCTCTATCATAGAAGCTTGTATACTTTATCATAATAACTCATATACATAGTGCTCTTATTTGCAGTAAAATACAAGTTCATGACGTTATGGTTGAATACAAAAATTAATTCCTCTGCTCTATCTGGCCTTCTCAATTTAATCTAGCACCTTTTTAAATCTTTAACAAACTGCAAAGACTTCCCACGTTTTCTCAATGGGGAGTCAGGTAGCACTGCGCACCTCATGTGTAAATTCGATAGACACATTGCAAGGTGCAACAATTCTCAGGTAAAGGTCCTTAAATTGTTTGAATTCCCACACATACTAGCTGATTAGACATCAAAATTGAAACTGCAAATGACGTATTAGCCAAACAAAACGCTTCTAAAGGATAGAAAGAGGTGACAAATTGAGCAAAGTGACGAAGGAGACGAACAGAAATGTACACAAAAGATGAGAATCCTGCTGGGACCGATGAAAAAGTAACGAGTTAAATGCTGACGAATTAGACAAGTTCTACTGTATAAGTATGGTGTTGTGTCTTAAAGCCAAGCTGGTTATCAGTGGTGACAGCAAGTGATGAAACGCAGGACAAAAGTAATGCTGTTGCTTAAGTTCAATGCTTAAAATATGTAAATATAATCCTCGTAATGCTCATACTTTGAGATAATTGTTGCATGCAAAACAGGTTGGTAATTATTCATGTCACTTATGTCACTATTCTTAAATTCACAAATAAGGACAACAACAATAATCATGCATTATTGTGGAATTTTACCATACATTAAACATAAGCACACATTGACGAAACTACTGCGGTGCAACACACTCAGGAAAAACACTGGAATCAAGTTTGTATGCATGTTGTCATTCTGAGGGGAGTGCTAAAGGCATTACAAATGTTTAGCTAGATTGTTGCATTATTCTCAAATTGAAACAACGCATTGTTTCAGTAAGTCTTCTGATGTCATTATGAATTTTATTAGCTACATCTCTTAAAGATAAGCCTTAAGCACAACTTGAGTTGTTCTCAAGGTGCAAGCAAGATATGGCCTGCGAACATGTGTTGTCTTGTTCAGGGTTGGGCAAATGTTTGATTCACAAACTGCAGTAGATTCTAAAATTTGGCAGTAAACCAGATTGGGAGCATGTAGATATATATATAGGGATGGACATTTTAGAATATATATATATATAATTTTTTAATTTGATCTGAAAAGATTTGAATCCTCAGCATTAGTTTGTTTCAAATAGTGAAAACTGAAATGATAATATTACTGTCGCATCTTCAGAGCACAGTTTTTCCAGTTGTTTGATGTTTGACATTTGTGAACATCAAAGTGGTACTATTTCGCAGCACAATTTAATTATATGTTAATCACACGTGTGCTTTTCAAGTCACGCATAGTCCTATGGCAACTATTTTGTGCTTTAGTGTTTCTGACAAAATGATTGCATTGATGCATCACTTGATGTATATGGTTCATCTTGTTTTCCTGAATGTAAGCTCAATTCCAAAGCAAATGTTGGCTTGTTTTGCGTAGCTTCCAGTCTGCCTTTATCAGCACGTGTCACATTTGATCTTGATTTATAGCATCGACCATTTCTGTGAAGTCTATGATTTGGCAGATGGTAGTAACTTGAAATTGTTGATTCTGGAGCTGTTCCTGGTTGTGCTTCTGAAGCTTCAGATATTTGTTCTGTTACAAGCAAACGAAGTTGTTAGCAGGGCAAAGTATGTTTTTGCCTAATCATGGTTGGGTTCAAAAGGGAGGTGATTATGATTCGCTTCAGTGATGTGATTGCATGCACATTATCAAATATTCCTGATTCAGTTTTGCAAGATGAATAAATTTTTGTTACAGTTCATGCATCTGCTGGCAACATTTTTTATGCAATTAATTCCTGTGTCTTGCTTGGGTATAGCAAAATGTATTTTGATTTATGATATTATTCATTTTTTGCATTATGGGAATTTACATCGTGTATGGACTAAGTTCAGTGGTGCATGTACACAGTTAAGTATTTGCAGGTTACTGTGTAAATGAATCAAATTACAACCTGATGTTTACAAAGATGTCCCATGAGACCTGCTGATAAATGCCAAGCAGTCTACTGCAACTGGTTTAGCTGCCTACCAGCAAGCAACAATTAAAATATAAAATCATGTTATAACTCATTATGACTACATCTGACAATGCTATCATGCTGAATACCAATTTTCCAAAAATTTTTGCCAGGATTTATTGGTATTATATGTCCATTTTGCTCTCCTCTAAATTGCTGCTGTTAACATGTTAGCTGCCGCGATATGGTATCTTTTTACTTGGAAATCTGCCTAAAGCCAGCAGTTTTTGGTGGCCTTACCAACAGCATGGCTCTTCCACCAATTGCGCTAGAGAGCTGTTTGAACCCTCAACAGATTTGGCAAATCTTCAAGTGTGCAATGAAAAAAAATTTTTTTGGTTTTGGGTTTCATTTTTTTTGTGAATGATGTCATAAGTAAGGTAGTTTTTTGGCCATTTTGGCTCATGTTACCTGGTCTAGGGCTCAACCGCTAGAAGAAAGAATTTCACTGAAGTTTTTGTTTGAAACTAGGCTAGAATCCAAGTCTTTTGAGCCTTTGATCGACTTTCTAGCAATTCTGGTTCAAAAGTTATGATCTAAAATAAATGAAAAATTAATTATCTTTTTTTGGGGATTAATCAAATATTGTGTTTACTTTAGATCATAACTTTTGACCCAAAACCCCAACAGGTCATCCAAAGTATGAAAAGACTTGGATTTTAGCCTAGATTCCAATTAAAACTTCAGTGAAATATTACCATCTAATGGTTTGGGCCCAGGGTCAAGTGAAGTGGGCCAAGGTGGCCTAAAACACCTCCACTTGTAATGTCACTCCCAAAAAAAAAACAAAACCCCAATTTTTTTCATTGCAAACTGCAAGACTTGCCGAATCTTTTGAGCATTTGAACAGCTCTCTAGCACGTATGGTGCCGGAGTTATGCCTGCGCAAAGCCACATGCGATCTGGCTGTTTTGCACGAACCACTTGATTTAAACCAGCTGCGAAGGTGTCAATTTACACTTTACTGATTATATCAGCAGTTACAATGCCATACTACCCTTGAAAAATGCAGTTGGCACATTAGCTGTCAGGGTACGAATATATCATACTTTGAAATCACCCTAAAATCAAGAAGTTTCACCTGTCTTAGCAACAGCATAGCTCTTCTGCCAATTGCACTAGAGAGCTATTGAAACCCTCAAAAGACTCGGCAAGTCTGCACTGAAAAAAATGTTTGGTTTTGGGTTTCATTTTTTTGTGAGTGATGTCATAAGTGGGGTAGTTTTTTGGCCATTGAGACTAGCTTTGAAGGTGTTAACAGTTAACTGTATAATTTTATCTTTTTTCTGTATTTTGCTGTTTGTTTGAGTCAATGACAAAACAAGGTTCGCCAGATTTAAATCATCAGCCAGCTCAGCCTCCAAAACCTATCCAAACAATTTGCAAAGCACGGCTTGATTATTATGCAGTGTGTTACTCTTGAGTACCAAGTTTCTTAACCTTCGTGGTTGGGAAATGTTTTTAGCTTTTGACTATATAAAATTTGGGCTCTTTCGATTCTGTCTCATGTATTTATCAGTCCTGAGAATCAGAAGCTTTTGTAAGGCAAAATGTGAAATAATGAAAGTGCAGACAACTATTGGTCAACAAATCAAACATGAAATAAAATAAAACAAGAGCTAAGTAACTAGTCTCCACAAAAGTGACAAATCTGTTGGGCAAATTGTTTGATACAGAATCGATTTCATGTAACATTATGCATCTTCAGTCCTAAAATCTGCAAGCAATGCTTGGAGTTTCCATGCAGTATTGAAAAAGGATTTAATTTGGCCAAAATATATACAAAGCATTGATAAAGTATGGAAATTCTAAAAAAAATAAATTAGAATGTATCTGAGCAGAATAGACCTTTGTATATTACCTTGATTAGTTTGATTATTGTCTAAGATTTGTATTGAGTTGGCCTTGCAAGCATTCAAGCATAACAAACAAACCTCTAGTGCACCAAGTGGTGAATATCAGACTTTTGTGGTTTAAGTCTGCTGCATACAGCAACGCACACTTAATTTCACAAACTTTTTGAGAAAGACAAAGATGTATTTTTGTTGGAAAAATGAGAATGCCTTCAACAAAATTGCAAGAAAGCAGCATTGTGGCAATTTTCCTGTAGTGAAACAAAACCATGTATCTTATATACAGTAAAACTCGGTTAATCCAGATCTTTGCCAAAACTGGATAAAATTGGTGGTACAAATGACTTCTAATGTTTTTCTTTATATACTGGATAAAATCTGCACTTTTCACATCTCGTAATCCGGATTTTTCTGCACTTCCACGCTGTTGTGTTCTTAAGTGCACTGACTGGTCTCTAGGAAAGATTCGGCAGCTTTCAGACGCAACACAAGTGTGTTCATGATCACCAACGAACGTTTAGAATTATGACAACAATGGCCGCAGCTGCGCGCAGCATTCAGTTGATTGTAGAGATGATTATTATGTCACACACGGTCACAACATATCAAGTTGAACATAAGGCTCAAGGCACACTGCCGCACTGTGGTTTCAGTCTATTGATCAGTATTGGGTGTGCGTGTGTAGAGCATTATCCCTGAGTGTATTGCACTTGGTAAGGTGTCTGGAGGGCATTACCTTCCAAATAGAGTGACTGCTTATGAACCAGTCACAGAAATCTGTGCATCAGTCCAAAATAAAAGACAAAGATCAAATTTCTTTGCAGCCAAGTAATCTAAAAATATGAATTTAACTTAAGATCGTTCATAACTGTCTCAATATGGCGGTTACTAGTCTGATGTACTATTGTACATACATTAATAAATTCGTTTTGCTTCTGCGAAAGTCTTGCTTTTGTGTGTCAATCATGTTTAAGACAAAAGTTATTGCCATAACCTTCAAAGAAAGCAAATAGATTTTTGTTAAAATTTTGTTCCGTGCAGGTTATCACAATTTTACTGATGGAAAAGCTGTTGATGTTTTTTTTTGTAAAATAGTGTTTTTTGAATAAGAATTTTGAAGTATTTAGGTAAGTGATGTTATTGAACTTCATTTGTTGATTATTGATAAGGTATTGAAAAAGTATGGAAAATGATATTTAAAAACACATGGAAACCCTATATCCTTACGTATGAAACATTAAAAGGCTGAAACAAGAGCACAGAAAGCAAACAAACTTAAAAAAAATAAATAAATAAATCAAAACACAAGTGACGACAATGAAAACAGTAAATTATATCTTCCCCACATAATTATTTTCACTAAAACTTAAACTGTCTGACACCAATTATCGAGCAGCACAACAGACCCACTTATGACTAAAACATGCCATTATGACTCAGAGCATTGGAAGAATATGTAAGAAAGATTTCTTCATAAAGTTGGCAGCCAAACTCTAATGAAATGCTGAATACTGCTACGGGAATTAACAATGTTTCTAGCTCACTGGGCAGTGGAATGGTCAAAAATAAGTCAAAAGGACAATGCACAAGGGTGTAAGAAGTACAATGAGCTTTGAAGAGGCAAGGAAAAATTAATAACTCAGACTTGCCGTGCAAAAAAGTGACCTCACACGACAAAAGATAGCACCACCAAAACCAGGTGTTTCAATGTGCAGGGAAAATTTATAAAAGTACAGATTCAGTTGTTAATGCTTTTAGGTAGATAATGCTCTCTTTGTAGCTGCAAGCTCAAGAATCTGTGAGAACTAACATACCTTGAAACACATTTACAGCTTCATCCATTATATATGTATTGCCTGTTTCCGGTTTGCCTTCAATGAACTGTGTTACTGAAGCACAAACACAAAATATTCTTGTTGTGTTGTCAGTGGTGTTTGCTTGTTTGATTTGAGTAATTTTTCTGTAACATATTGTTCAAGTGTCAGATGTGAGCCATGCATCTTTGTGACTGCCAAGGACATTACTGGAAACAGTTTTGTTTCTTACGTTTTTACATAGACGCCAAGTGAGCCAAACACTGCAAGAAACATTACCAAGGTCAATACAACACGGGCATAAGACAAACGCTCCATAGTTTGGTCTGGATGAGATGTTGATTCACCTTGATCCGTTCTGTTTGTGATGCTGTTTGATTCAATGCTTTCCTAAATCAACAAAAGCTTACAATTTGATGTAGTAATATTGTTAGGAATTTTGCTATTGCCATATTTATTTGTTTTTTAAAAGTAAACACAAAAAAGGCATGCCAACCTTAATTTCATGCATGTGTGCAGTTGTGGTTGATGCATTTTGGGAGTTTCAGACCAGACTTACCTGCAAGTTAGCAGAAGGTGGTTGTAAGGCCTGTAACAAGTAATTACATCTGTGAAAACACACATTGCAACATGCCCTTCAGGGTATTGCCAAGTCTTGTCTATCTATAAATGTCTTACGGTACAAATAATTCTTTGTACTGTACTCTTTTAGGAGATGTATTAGTAAATGTTTATCTGTCTTGGGTTACGTCATGGTTGAGGAGTTGCACTTTTGCAAAGATTGTAATTTAAAGTATTGGTTTGGTTGGATTCTGTGGCCCTCCCTGAAATTTGATCAGTTGTTTTAAGTCTAAAATGGTAATCTACAAGTTGCTTTATGGAGGGTCACTGGCTTTGCAGTAAAGGTACCAAATTTTGGTTAAAACATTTCAAAGTTTGAGTTTACTTTTTAAATTTAAATTGGTCCAATATCTTTCAATTGGAATTGCTTAGCTGATGTGCTAATTTAACCACAGACCAACTATATTAGCCTAGTAAATTTCCATTATTGCAGATGAGCTGACAGTCACTGTTACACTGTCTTTGCGTGAGATTGTTTCCTTTTTATTTACCCTTGTTGCTGCAAATGTATTTCCATAAATTTACTTCTCTTCTAGAAGGCAATTAGTATTGCACTGCTTTTACATCAAGTTGTTTTTCTGTTGGCCTACCCTTATCACTGTAATTGCGTTTCCACAAATTTACTTCTCTCCTAGAACATTCATTGGAATATCAGTTTCTTTTAATCAGCCTTCCAGGAGAGAAGTGGCTCTCTTTATTATTTGTTGTTGTTATATGCCTTTTGCAAAGGCATAATTTGAAGTATTGGTTTGGTATCATAAAAAAAGTTTGTATGGATTTATCGCAACAATGTTGTGTTGGCAGTAGTATGTTAACAAGTATATTCGTACTTTCATATTAATCGGTAGCCGGGCTTCTGTGTTTGTATGTAAACTTAGTACTTACCAGAATTTTACGGGTAAGTGCAAAGGTAATATAGGACATTTTTTTTCACGTTGAGTCACCAGCCAGAGCAATCCATGCAGTTGTTTCTTTGATATAAGGGCTGCAGCTATCTGATGCTAATGCAGCATGTGAATACAGTATTTGCAAACTGTGTTAAATCCATATGAAAACCTGCTGAAAGTGCAAGAAAGGTTTGCAATAAAACATTCTGCCACTTGTCACTTTCACATTGGTGACCCACTTTTAGTCCTTATGACCCCGTTCGCTGATTTGCTTGCTATTCGCTAATTCAGGGGGGCAAAACTTTCTGTGAATTTTAGTAGGGCGCAGAAATTTTTAGTAGCGCTTTGCCATGATATTCCTCTTAAAATAATAAACTAGGCACTGCTACGTCGCTGCATATCCCGTTCGCGCACACCAAGTTTTTGGTCGCGCGGCGCGAGCACGCGACCGCATTTTTGCATCCTTGCGCTAGTTGCATTCTGCCTTGCTCCCTCCCATATAGGTTTTGTTTCTGTTTGCTTTGTAACTACCGCTCCCGTGCACTTCGCTGCAGCGTCGTAATGAGCAATACAACAGATCAGAATGTCGTTCGCGCATTCTAGCCGAAGTTAGATAAACCATTGGCTTAACAGCACTGCTTCCCTTTCGCGTGCAGTTGCTCTCTCTGACGTGCTACGTCAGCTAAAAGTGGTGCAAGAGCCCAAGCAACGCGTACCGTTCAGTCACATGTTGTTCTCAGAACCAAACAAAACAAGTGTTAAGACTGTAAGTAGCCAAGTACTAGCGGTGATATTAAATGCACCAAGCACCTGATCATGCGACGCAACATTTAGCTGCAAAAACGTGCCAGTTCGAAGAAATTTCAGTTGGTTAGGCTTCGGGTTGTATCACCTTCCAACAAAATAGAAAACAACTTGTCGCACAATTAAAGTTTAAGGTGTCCTGCGATGTATTTTTCCCAACGTTTGGTTTTCTGCGGGACTTTAATACGCGTAATTTTTAGAAGTGCTTTTTCTTCATGTGGTACGTGGTGCAGAGCTAATATTAACGAACTTCTGCAAAAAAGCGAGATTAGTTCACGAAATCATTGTCTATCGACAGGAATCCTTTTTACACGGAAGAATCAGACACTGATCTCATCAGAGTACATATTTCCCCTATTGAGTAGGCCTCAAACAACTCTCACTCAAATAGAAAAGTTGGCGAGGTTGCTTTTTTCAGGTTCAAAGCAAGAGCTTCGATCGCAACATAGGGAAGAACTACAAACTGCTCGCTCTCATAACATGGCTTTGATCAAATCGAAGCAACATGCAGAGACACAGGCTTTAGAGAAACGTCTCAAGGTAAAATCGTTTTCATTTTGTGTGCTGAAGCCAATGCCCTATTTAATTAGATTAAAACGACTCTTTCGTCCCTCGTCAAGTTGTGCAGCTTTTTTGTTCACTATTGTATTTGCAGGCCGGTGTGACAATCTCAGACACTGAAATATCTAGTCGCAATGTGTCCTTGACATTTTAGAAAGTGGATTGTGCGGAAAAGCTGTTACTGGGCTCCTGGTAGTGATCGGTGTCGCAGACATGGGCGACGGAAGAGGGGGGCTTGGCCCCCCTGGATTTTGAAATGTGATGATTTCCTATTAAATTTTTTTTAGCAAACAAGGTCCTTCTCTTAGTTTCGAGTAGGTAAATCAAAATTTCACCATTTTTGGCCTCCCGTTGGAAAAATCCTTCCGGATGCCCATGGTCGCGGATAGTTTTTTTGAGCGCGAAGAGTATTTGTTTGTGCTGCAAAGCTTTTCAGGAAATAGTTTGGCAAAGTTGCCTTAGGTGTTTGTCGTCAGGCTCGTAGAACACAGTATTTTGCTTTCTACCCCATGCCATTCACTTTTGCGACTTGTTACCTTGAAAGGTTGCCATCGTGCTTCTTCAAGAAAGGTTCGCATATCTCGTTTCATTGTGCATTAGTGTAATTTTGCCCATGCGCAAGCAAGGATGAGTATACCTTCGAAATGAAGGCAACAGCAATGGAATTGTCGCATAATGTGTGCACTCTACTCAGTCCGGTTGGCCGCAAATGGTATATATGCGTTGGTTAAAATGCTGACGGTGCAAGTTAGTCGTTCGCCCGTGTTTGCAATGGTCCGGACCAGCAGAAACTACAGGTCAACTATCCCCCAGGTCGTCTTGTTTCGTAATTACGAAGAAAGTAGGTTTTAAGGAGAGCGGAAGTGTCGGAGCTGCTTGCATTTTCCATTATTTTGAAGCTTTTCCATTGTGCAAGTGTTCGTTGTTGGTGATGTCATGACATGGCGTCATTTCTGCGCGTTTCGCTAGCTTGCGTCAGCGCTCTGATGGTTTCGTTCATTTTTTGCAGGACGAAATCCATCAAATGGATTTGAGGCTTCTGAATGAATTAGACGAAAAAGTGATTGCGCAGCAGTCTACTTTGCAAAGCGCGGGAGTTCCAGGATTTTTCGTTACCACTGATCCAAAGGTATATCACCACGTTTTATGTGATGCTGTCGTTGAAACACCAAAGCTTTCACTTGTTAGCGTGACCATCCGTAAAGAAAGTGCGACGCGTGTGCGTGACGTGTTTTAGCTTTTGAGAGTTCGATTCCCGATCATAATGTATGTGTTGCCGACCGACAAAGTTATCACCGGTTGTTGTTATTTGTTACCTACATTAAGTTAAGGATCTTGTGTGTTGTAAATTTTCTTCCTAAAGAAATAACATGGTCGTCTAATATAACACAATGAAGACACACTTACTCTCGTCGCACCCAGAGGTAGATGTCTGTTTGTTTTTGGATATTTATTACTTTCAGCAAAATTCAGGCTTCGTTGTGTTACCGATTGGCTTACTACACATCAAGAGTTATTCTTGCTTTAAACGTTAGATTGCTGGAAGGCTTACCTCTGCACAGCTACACAACACTTACTGTGTCAAACGAATTTCGTGTAAATTCCGCCTTCGCATGAAATCCTCTGGCAAAGAAACGTCCACTAATCCATGTTCTAGATCAGGGGTCTCAAACTGAAATTGCTCCTAGGGCAAAATGAAGACGTAAAGTAACGCGAGGGCCGCTTTAGGACGCCGATGCGACAATGGCGGTGCATGAACGTCATTATTCAATAGAAACAGCTTTTACATCTTATTTAGTGCGAAATATATAGTGGGTTACAGACAAATAATATCTAGCCGTCTCTATGTTTTTTTAAAAGGAAGTTGTTCACTCGCTAGCCGAGCACTTTTAAACACCGGTGAATAAATTAAGTAACTTAAATGTTAATTATTGGAAAATTCCCAAAAAGCATCGCGGGCCGCACAAAACGCCCTCGCGGGCCTCGTGTTTGAAACCCCTTGTTCTGGTTCTTCCTCCGTTTCGCGTATTTACACGTAATAGATGTCGTGTAGTGTATATATGAAGGTGGTGGTAACTGGCAATGCCGAAAACAGTCACTTGGTTTTGTTGGTAAATTGCGATCTACGCTACTGCAGCACACAAAAACGTAACCACGCCTAACTGTCGGCAGTTCAATGATCAGAAGAAAAAAATACCACGTCGCGGAATCTTTTCCAGTCATACGAGATATTGATGGCTGTGTGTGACAGCAAGCACTGCACAGTACAGTTGTAGCAAAGTAGTGAAACGCAATCATCCGCTGCAAGAAGTGTGCATTGAGAGCAGTCGCGTTGGTTAATTCGGATGGAATGCATGTATCGGTTCAAGTGGTTGGTCACGGAACAAGGAATGCTTCACATACAGCCAAGAGTTGCTGTGGTTCACGAGATCATGTTGTAATTACCTTCTGCTGTACATGAATGTTGATTGCGTGTTAAACGTGAAGCGTGCTATTGCGTTGTGATGGAACGAGGTAGAAACATTTCAGAACATCTCTTTGTCATTAATCAGACATCACCTACTTCTTAATTGAACAGATAATTAATTTAAGGCTGTAATTGTGCTCTAATACTGACTGCTTGTGTAGCCCAGTAGTTATAGGTATTTATTCGTATCGTGTCGGTGAGGCAGAATGAAAATGATTTGAGGAATGTACCTTGTATTTACCGCATATTTTTCGTACGCTGCTTTATTTTTATTCAAATCTTTCCACCGTATTGCATTTTTTTGCGTGATCCCATATAGCTTTTTGGCTGCTGAGGTGGAATTTGACTGTAACTCAACAGGAATTTACGGTGCGCCAGTAGCGTGTCATTATTAACCAAATTTTTACAGCGAAATATGTTTAGCCCGGCAATAAACGGAAGATCGGCCAGTGTCTGATATCTTTCGAAGCTGTCTTCTTCGGATGTTTTCGCGCTTCCTCGGATAGTTTTAATCGGCAAAAACTGAGTTTTTTTCCACAGCAGTGTACGGTACTCTTCACACGCTATCGTGTGTAACTCGATCGACACTTTGAGAAAAACGTAGAGAACTTTTCACTGGCATTCTTTTGCCCAGGAGATCAAGCTTCAGATGGCAATTCTTCGCCTGATAATTGATGTGCACGCATCGTGAGCGAGCTGCAACCGCGCTTTTCCCAAATTCGACCGCAAGCAGGCGCGGCGCTTCATTGGAATCATGTGCTGAAGAAGGAAACAGCGAATTGCCCTTTGACCCATGTTCAGTCGTGTGAAGTGAGAAGTCGATGTCAGTGTTTGGTTCCAGCACCAATTCCTTGCATGGCTTGACAGACGTTTGACAATGAACGCGGAAACGTCGATACGTCATGTTGAAGCATTTGTCACTCAACATTCCGTTAGCGGAGGAAAAGTCCAGTGACCTTGATGAGTGTAAAGAGTGTTGCGTTTCAAGGCAGAGCGAGGGGCTGAAGAAAGAATTATCTTATTTTGTAAAACAAATATCAACTAAATTAGGTAAATAAACTTCGATGTTGTTAACGGCGTTTGCATATGTGAAACGAAGATAGCACAACGTGTGTAACTCGTTTTTTTACGACGGGTTATTAAGGGAACATCTGTTGGATAACACTGAGCAATTAACTGAAGCTGTTTTTCTGAAAACCATTTTCCCGTTAGCCTCTATGAAACAAGCCACTGTAGCTTAATTTTTTTGGCAAAAACTTAGTCAGTACACTGGTTGTAGTGGTGATGGCTTCACAGTTGCATAACCATCTTTCTGCGTTGAGTTGCCAATTACTTGTGGTTTTTCCTTACTTGAGTCGCTCACCCGTTGGTTGCAATGACACGAAACGTCTGAAATACGTTTTCTGAATGCCGCATTGTTGCCGTAATGACATCAACAATAGACTGGTCTTTCATCGATGACTCAAAAGACCAGCTACTATTAACTTCTTCGAACAAGTACACTGGAGGTATGTTTATGCGAACGTGCGAAACATCGATGTCATGCACAGTACGAAAACTTCGTGAATGATCATACTAACAAGTTACAGTCGCTTGCGTGAGGCATTGAAAATTTTTTTCGCACATCGCGTCATCTGCAGAGGAAGGTGAGTGCCGTCAGCTGACGGCATTATCACTTCCGTACCCCTACTAGTGAAACTCATATGCCTTCTTTCATCGCTGTGAATGCACCTCAAACAAATATTAACAAATTGGTGTAATCCGATGCTTATCGTATGCATTCATATTTTGGTTGCTTGTCAAGCTTCAGGGTCTGTTGCCACTTTCGCTTTTTGTATGCAACTTTCGCGCTGCAGTCTCCAATGCTTATACAATCGACAATCTTTAACCTTCATGAAGTGTTTTCATGACCTTTAACGGCGAAGTATAAAATTTCGGTTGTAATAACAATATTCAAAAAACTTAAACTGCGAAGCGTCCAAGTCACAGCACAGCTATAGTGATTAACATTTTTAACAGTCACACCCTTAATAAAAACTGACATATTTAGAAGATAAAGTGCCATTTAAAATACTTGTACACCTCACAACCTACCAAGCATGATACTGGACCACAGCAGCACCAAAGGCATGTAATGGCGCAAGGCACTTTGTTGGGAATAATCACTGTTTGGGGTTTATCAGCTAAACCTTCAACTTCGCTCGTTTTCTCGGGAAACAATTTTTTTGAAGTGTTCCTCCGTTGGAAGGTCTGTCATGGATGACCATAACATCGCAATCAAGGCCTTAAATTAACTGCTCCCTGGTAGCGTCAGGGTTGCCAGATGGTGCCAAATTTGGCACACGTTGCCAAAAATCACTGTTTTCCAAAAAATTTGCCAATTTTTTTGACAATGTTTTTTAATGCCAAAAATTTGCTATTTTTGAAATACCAATCGTGACTATAAATTTTAGCAAAATTTATCAAATTACTACCAAAACTTTACAAAGTACAGCTCAGATAATATGTCTGAATACGGAAGGATTTTGTGGTGGTGGTGTGGGCGTCGGAAGAATTTTTTGCTGGGGGTGGCCAGTAGGGGATTTTCCCAAATTTTTTTCCAGGTGGGGGCCAAAAGTGGTGAAATTTGTTTTTTACCCCTCGAAATGGAAAAAACAACCTTATTTTGCTATTTATTTCAAAATCCAGGAGGAACCAAGGCCCCCCTTCCGACGCCCATGTCTGAATATGATTTACTGCTTGAGGAATTGTTGTAATGTTTCATTTGATTAACAACCAATCATAGCTGTGAATTTATTTTGAAATCGACCTGCTGTTACTGTGTTTCAGGTCTTGCTGTGCTTAGGTCTGTGTGCATTTATGGTAATGATTCTGTAAATAACGATCAAAACTGAAATACATTGCTTCCGGTTTTCAACTAGGCCTGAAATATTATTTCAGTTTTTACCTATGAATCATAAGGTATCATTTTGCAGCCATGAATCAGGGTCTGTGATCTAAACCGGTGTTTTTCAAACTTTTTAATTCCACCCACCCACCCACCCCTTTTTCACTTCCGACACGCCGTTTTTGCCCCAAGCCTGAAAAGCAAACACCAGGTAGTAAATTTAAAGAATTTTATTTAAAAAAAGTATTAAATAGCTGAACTAAGCAACTGTATTGCAACGCTTATATTACGTTCAGACTTCTTGTGATAATAATCCACACTGCAGCCGGGCACATAGACGATCCAGTGTAAAAATTTAACGGGTAAATTGCTATAGGCTACTGAAGATAACTCAATGATTGATTAGTGGTTGAGCATTTTTGCCCCTTTTGTGTTTTGTCCCCCTATTACCCCCGTTGGTTTTGTTGCCCCTTTGCCCCTCAAAATTGTCCCAAGAGGGCGATTCCGCCCACTTTGAGAAACACGAAACAGAGGATATATACTGGGCACGCATTTTGATTCCCCTTTTATTTTACTTCGCCTCAACCCATTAGGCCAAAAGAAGCTTCCGATAGTGATTTCACTATCGAGGATGTTATGCTTTGGCCGGGTATGCGCTTCTCCTTGCGCTCTCAATGTAAGCGCTGCTCTGCAGGGCGCTTACACCCCTAAAAGAGTCCTTTTCTTGATTGTCAAACTTAAAAAATGTGAAAGTTTGGAAAAAATATGAATTGCAAAAAACAATGAAATCAGTATTGCCATTTTGTAATGAAAAATCAGTATTGCCAAAAATATTGCCGTTTTCAAACATTTTTTGCTAAAAAGTTGTCATAAATTAGACAAACACTTGTCATATTTTCTGTCAAGCATCTGGCAACCCTGGGTAGCGTTGACTGCTGTGTTTTCCTTTGGTCTCTCAACTTGAAGCGCTGATTCATCAGGGTTGCCAGGTGGCATTTGTAAGGCCAAATTCCAGAATTTCAGCCTTTTTGAAAGTGGTTGGAATGAAATGAAAAATGATGTTTGGCATGTGTGCAATAGTTTGGCCTTTTTTGATGGTGTTGGCATGAAAAAGCATTGCTTGGCATTTTTTAAAACCTATGGTTCAGTTACTGCTATCGGCTTGGAATTATATAACTTTTTCTCAGGACAAAGGCCTCTCTTTTCTGCACGGTCCCATTCTCGAAGATGCAAGCGTCTTGCCGACTAAGTGACGTCACAGGGCAAAAGACAATGCAGTACTTTTTCGGGCAAGACTTCGAAAACTGCGACACATTGTACAGTGTCTTCAGCAGTGTACACTGTGCTGTTTTAGGAAAATAAACAATAGTCTATGCAAATCAGGATAGCTGTTGTGCTGTACAGTATTTAAGTTTCTTTTAAGAAAGGATAAGGATTTACTGTACAATGTGTGTTTTTATTTGCAGATTGTTGGTATTCTTCATGCTTGCATATCAGCGCAGCCATTAGCAATATTTTCAATTTTTAATATAAGCACGTAACAGTGCTGCCATCTGCCCCACACGAGTGGTACATCCCACGCTGCTGGCACCAGAACCGTCGCTAGAAAGTCGTCAATAGAGGGGCTTTACGTTTGTGCGGGGGGCTTGACAATCAAATTTGACAAAGGTTCCACTAATTTATAGTGCTTCATATTTCAATTTGGAGGGGCTAAGCCCACCAAAGCCCCTGCACTGACGCCGACGCCTAGCTGGCACTGACGCCGTTTTTAAGATCCGCCCCACACTGGTGGTGCATGCCCGCGCTTGGCTCATGAAACTTTCATCCCACGCTCGTGGTACAACACAACCCGTGGTATTGACGCCCCACACTAGTGGTAAATACCACGCTGCTGGCACTGACGCCGTTTTTAAGTTCTGCCCTACACTAGTGGTGCATCCCACGCTACTGGCACCGACGCCGTTTCCCTTTAAGGCCCGCGCCGGCCATTATAGTGGCCGGCACTTTTTTGGCCGTAACTCGCCAGCCGCTGTAGTTAGAGAGCTGTTCAAACCCTCTACGGATGCGGCAAGTTTTCTAGTTTCGATTCAAACAAAATGTTTTGATTTGGGTTTGGGGTTCTCCTGGGAGGAGGTCACAAAGTGGGAGTGTTTTTTAATTTTTGACCAACTTTGACTAGCCCTGGGACTTTTCGGCGCCTCCCGCCGTAATTCGTCGCCCACGCAGTGATTCGGCGGCCCCACGGTCATTTCGCGCCCGGGGAATTGTGCCCCCCTCGTTACACCTCTGCCCATGCGTGCCACCCTAAAATATTTTTGTGATTGCTAATATTCATTTTGAAAAATGTTGTACTTTTGGAATATTTTTTCAAAAAAATGCCAGCAGCAAAATTTTTTTACGGTGGCACGCACGAGCCACCATACACTCCAATTTACGCGCTGTACAATATTTCGTTTTTAGGTCAGTTTATTGTTTTACTTTGATATTTAGTTTTGTAGGAACAAGAAGTGTTGGAACTGCTGGGTCTTCCCTGCACAAAACGTTTTGCACAAAGTTAAATTTAGGCATCCATTTGCTACTGTATGGGAAATACTACAAATGGCAAAAGCCTGTAGCTGGGGAAATACTACAAATGGCAAAAGCCTGTAGCTGTGAGCGCTTGCTGTGCTGGCATCGCTATAGAAAAGTATAGGAAGGTTTGTTGCTTGTCAATCAGGAACAGCCAACCTGGAACTGTGCGCCTGTCAGAGCCAGACTGGCAAGTGCAGCGACCAACCGACCAGTGGCAGGCAGCAAAATCATTGGGTTCACCCTAGTGCTGGTTGGTGAGAGGCATAGTACTTTAATTGCAGACCACAAAGCCTTACAAAACACCGTGATTTTACACATTATGTTTAACTGGTAGAGCGTCTTACTTGTAGTGATTACATTTGGTATGCACTTTTATTTATTAGACAGCGTAAAGTTGAAGTAAAAATATGAATGAAATAGTCATGGCGTCGTGCCTATTTGCAGTCTTTTTTCTGTTATCAGTATAGTCACTTTGAACCACATTGGTAGGTGCTGATTTTTACTGCGTGTAGTGGCTTTAATGCTACAAAAGGTTGAAAATTCTCTCTTGAGGTGATGTTGCGAGTGGAGTTGGTCTGAATTTGCAGTGCAAGGTGAATTTTGGATTTGATAGGCAAAATATGTAAGGGCTGTATTCCAGATGCGCCTTGAGCACATGCTTGACGTTTTCTCAGTCTCAAATCTGGAATATCATACAGTATCAGTTTGGGGTAGGCCTACAGTTGTCAATTGCGTCAGAATTGAAAACAGATTTTAAAAGTCAAGCTCAAATTCGTGCTTAGATCAAAGTCTCAAGTCGGCTTCTGGAAAATACCAATATCTCTGACAATTAATCCTGACTTAAATACTGCCCTACGATGTAATTTTAAAGCATGTAGTAACACCAAGTGTTTCAGCACGTCTTAAACTATGGCTACTTACACTTAATCTTTGAAAATTAATTCACGCAAATGGTAATCGATAGCAGCATCATTCTGTTACTGAATGACGTCAAAAAACTGCGCAAAAATTTATCCAGGAATAACTATTGCCTTTTCAAAGTGATAAGGCACTCTTTCCCTGGTATGGATGTGTGATATGATAGGCAGCTATGGTTGGTTCTGTTCTCGATGTATTGAGTCAGTGCGAATGGGACAATTGCAGATAGGTAAATTGTAACGTTATGGATTTGAAGACCACCAGATTGGTGCGAAGCAGGGTTGCGGAGTCGGAGGTTTTTGGGTGGAGTCGGAGTAGGATTCCTAACAACACTGGGAGTCGGAGTCGGATTTTTTTGTCCGACTCCGGATGTCCAATTGGATCACTGTTTACATCACTCTCCTAAATGGGAGTTCCTGTTGAAATGGTACAATTTCTTTTGAAACTTTTGTTAAAACAGATTTCTTGCTGTGTACTACGATTTCCATTGATTTTGACAGCCAAATTTCGCCCCCTTCACGTTAAGGAGTAGGGAGTCGGAGTCTGAAATTTGGGAAAGCCAGAGTCGGATATTTTACCTCCGACTCCGCAACCCTGATGCGACGCAAACATTCTTTTTCATTTTTTCATTGAACTGTGAAGGCAATATTACGCATGTGCGGCAATAGCATGTCACTGCAGCATACAGAAGTCTTACAATTCGTGACGTCATTTCGGTACTGAGATATCGGTGAGAATCGTTTAAAATTGAACATATTTACGACGCAACAGCAGATTTTCGCAGGAGCAAAACGAATTTATTGATGTATTTACAATGGTACATCAGATTAGCAATCGCCATATCCAGGCAGTTAGGAACAATCTTAAGTTAATAATTTTAGATTACTTGGCTGCGAAAAAATCTGGGGTTTTAGACTGATGCATATACTTTTTACTCTATTTGGAAGGTAATGTCCTCCAAACATCTTACCGAGTACAATACGCTCAGGGGTAATGCTCTACACTTCACACGCAAACTCAACACTAATCAATACACTGAAACCATGATGCGGCGGCGTTCCTTCAGCGATATGTTCAACGTGATTAGCTAAGCTCATGTGTGACGCAATAATCGTCTCTACGATTAGTCGAATGTTGCATGCAGCTGCTGCCGCTGTTGTAATAATCCTAAATGTTCGTTGTTGATCGTGATCACGCATGTGTTGCGTCTGAAAGCTGCCGAATCTTTCTAAAATACCAGACAGTGCACTTACTTCACTCAAAAATCCGGATTACGAGATGTAAAAAGAGCAGATTTTATCCGGTATTGGCGAAGATCCGGATTAAAACCTTCGGATACACCGAAGATTTTTATAAAGAAAATCGAAAGAAATCATTCGTACCACCAGTTTTATCCGGTTTTGGCGAAGATCCGGATTAACCGAATCCAGATTAACCGAGGTTTACTGTATTCATCTTCCCTCCGTTTTCCCTGTTCCTTTGTTTAGTTATATTGACTATTTTCCGTCATCCTAACGTGATTTGTATGAGCGTTTCTTTGGGCAATTAATCGTGAAACCGGAGCAGGTGGGTTGTCTCAACTATTACAGGCAGAAGGCAGGAAAATCATAAAAGTGGGCAGGAAAAGAGTGACATTGTAGAGACCAGTGAACCCTGTACTCCACCGCGTAAAAAAACGGAGATTGAATAATTGTATGTTTAGTAGGTCTTGGCTAGAGATGGATGCATACAAAGAAGGGCTCGCTCAAGATAAGGATCCTAATTAAGTTTGCTGTGTGTTGTGCCGCAAATCAGTTGTAGTGATACTGATATATGATGGAAAAGGTGCATTATATCAACATGCTAAAACTGAAAGACTTAAACAGGCTGTTGGGCGCATAAGACTTACAGCTCAATCGGTAAATTTTTTGCTCCGAAAAGATCTTCGTTAGAAAGCAGAATATCAGCTGTTGAGATAACGAAAACATTCCACGCTACCAAGCATCACTGCAATTACAACACATCAGACTGTGGCAGCAAACTTGACAGTCTTGTTTATCCTCATTCCTCCGTATCAATTAAAATTCAACTTGGCAGAAATATGGAAGCAATTGCAAGATGCAAGCAATTGCTAGATACTTTCTTGGACCACTTGCTGTAACAACTGTTGTAAGCAAACCACCCTCAGAACTTTCTTGCCCAATTAAATGAAATTGTAGACGACAGACTTTTTAGCTGATCAGTATAGCTTGTGTTGTGAAGAGTTTGAGTATACCGATAGAAAGTATAGAAACGCAAGAATGTCTGTACAGAATTTTCTAGCAGAGTTTTTTTCTTTTTCATGAGATCCTCGTTTATTCTTTTATCTCTATTCTATTGAAAATAAGTGCTTAAATTCTCATATACCACGATCTGTATTTGTTTCATAATATTCAGCCTCCGCTTTTGATTATGTGTGGAGTAATTTTCGTTGGTTCAATTTAATTTAATTTAATTGTTTGTGAGCAGACACGAAGTCCATAGTATGAACACACACACTCTGCAGAACGCAGGTTGATAAAAACAGACAATACAGAACGTAGTACAAGACATTGAAGCCGGCGAAATCACAGGGTTACAGACACATTTTGCAACTGCATTGAAGACAGAACCATAGGGTTACAGACACATTCTTAACACTATTGTTAGCTAAAACGTAACA
>Ga0210059_1005273_pt1 | contig 20824 bp, 13 predicted proteins | sample Ectturendosymbi2_FD_188042 | JGI IMG/M metagenome (GOLD analysis project Ga0210059, IMG submission 188042) | Ecteinascidia turbinata endosymbiont from Florida, USA - Sample 2 (SPAdes) (version 2) | ecosystem: Host-associated > Tunicates > Ascidians > Unclassified | place: Key West, Florida...
AGTCATAACTTCACAATTTACTTTGACACGAGGGAAAATGCAAACGTCTAGTCTAGACTATCAGTACACTAACAACACGATAATATTGTTTGCTACGCAATATAAGAATTAGAATATTGCGGTGTCTGGCGGTCTTGCGCTGTTGCGAGCTTTTTGTCAGTGGAAGATTGAACATGAAATAAGGAAGTGCTGTGTCAAAGGTTTGATACTGAGGGACATGGCTGGGCGCGAGAGAGATGCAGGCTGTCTGTATGAAAGTGGTTACAAGCAGTAGCGTTGCCAGCCCAAAATTTTTTTGGGAGGGCCAAATACTATGACTTGAAGCGAGCAACAGTATTTTATTTGGACATTGCCTGTCAAAGCACAGAATGACAAGATATGTTAGAAATTTAGGAGGAATGGTTCCATTGCCCCCCTCGCTACGCCTATGGTTACAAGAAAAGAATGAAAAAGAAAGAAGAGTACTTTCTTGATGTTCAATCTTCCAGACAAAAAAGCTCACAACAACGCAAGACAGCCAGGCACTGCAGAACTCTGACGAAAAGCAATATTGTCAGTATTGAATGCTACGTTTGGTTGTTATCAATTATATTGCCCGCAAACAGAGAATGCTTGTTGAAACTCTATACGCCTATGTCAGGTAAATCAGCTAGAACAGTTTCTCGTGAGTTTTATTTGGAAAAACGTGTCTACGTTGGGCTTACTTCATATGGTTAGCTGAGGTTGTTGCGACAATACTTTGCTGTGCAAAGCTTGTTTTCATGCTGTTGACCATCAGTCTAAGAGGATTAAAACGCTGTACTTTGTAGTGCTTGGAAAATGACAACTTAAAAAGGCATAAGTAAACCCTGTGTCCACTGAATGGATTGTGCTTGTTTGTTCCATAAAATATGTGGTTACTATAACAAAGGAGTTTACGTAGAACTCATCAGATCGACAACTAGAGGATATTTCTCAGGGAAGCAACACGGTCCTGTATGAAAATGTTTATATCTGAAAAATTAACCTACAAAAAACGCTAGAAATATCGGAAACTTGACAAAGAGAACTTCTGAACTACACAAAAGAGCCATAAATTCCAACAAAAGATCGCACTGCCATTTGTTCCAGAGAAGAATGTAGGAAAGGCTTCAATTTCTGTTGAAGATCTCAGGCAGTCGTAGAACCAAAGTCGGCAACACAAAAGATAGATCTTTGAGGGGGCCCTGAACATAAGAGGGCATACTTTCACGCTTTTCAGACAAATGACCAAATAGGTCACGCCTGCGTGGGACCCCAAAAGCTAAGATGGCCTAGGGCCCCGCGCTCCCTAAATCCGTCCCTGACTGCGGTGACTAGCGTGCCGCACAGTATTACTTTTGCAAGTCGTTACAAAAACTTATGATGTCACAGAAACGTAGATTGCAAAAAAGTTCGTGTTTTTGGATTTTTATGTTGTGCCTCTTTGTAACTTGGGTTTTACGATTTGCGGCTCATACTTGGAGCAGGTTTGGCAACCCTGGAATGTCCTTTTAAACTAATGTAGCTGAGATTTGGTCAGCCCTCTTAATTCTGTTTGATTTGTTGAAAAAGGCCGTTTGCATTCCTTGCGCGATTAAACAATAATTTTGAATTGGAGGCTTCATATCTCCAGTAGACCCCAGCAGTTTTTCATTGACACCCTGGCCATTCATTGACCCCCATTCGACCCCTTGACTATTTATCGACCTCTTGGATGGTCCAATTGACCCCTGGGGGTCGATATCGACCACTTTGAGAACCACTGCGCTACACGCTATTGGAAGTCAATTCGGCAGCGATTTATTGCACCCAATGCGGTTTTCCCGGCGCGATATAACGAAAACAAGCTTGAAAGTGCAATAAAAGTAGATTTATACGACTGCTCGACCACGTTGTAAAACATGATCTGATTTTGGCCAGAGATGACGAAACGAGGTACTGATCCCCCAAGTTTCATTCGCGCACTTACCGAACCCTTTGTAGTTGGAAAAATTAAATATGATATCATCAAAATATTGGTATATATTCTATTAACGCACAAAAATGAACCATGATTTGGACCTATACCGAACCCCTTAGAATGACTCATCGAACCCACCGAGTTTGATAGAAGCAAGAACCCTCCCTCTAGCGGCAGATTGTAGACCGTTGTTTCTTATAAGTTTTTCAACCCTTGACTCTCGTCTTCGTGTTTCATCGTCGCAGACGCTTTAACGCGAATAAACTACAAACTTGGAGATATATGACACCGACTTTGTGCATATTGCTCACCTCTCAGCGTTGAATCTCTTTATAGATATAGTTATCTTGGACGCACAACGCATTCTTCTCTTTTCTTTATAACCAGGCTACTAAACGTTTGGAAACGTAATGCTATTTTGCGATTGTTTTGGTGGATAGCTACGAATTTATGACCTTTTGAAGATCACTAGTGATAAAACTTTTTTAAGACTTTACACTTTCCTTATTAAATTTTGAACGGAGGCAGTTGTAAATTCAACTTTTTCTTCGCTTACCGATAATCAAAACCGAATGACTGCAACATCTTCTAATGACCCTGCTTAACGTTGGTGCTTCAGCAAATTTACTTTATTGCTCGGCGAACAGACACTGTAAGATTACAGGCCATTTTCTTTACTACAAAATAAATCCTAACAAAAGTTGATCTTGAAAGTATGTTCTCAGGTGAAGTCCAAGTGAACACAAAAACTGACATTTTGGTGAGCAACTGAACCAAAGCACAATATTCAGGACTAAAACGATTTCTTTAAATCGCTTTGCTTGTTCCGCTTTAAATGCAAATAAACCAAAGGTTGTTTGCACAAAAATAAAAAACAACCGTTAACTCTAGTTTCTGTTTTATCGTGTGACATGGGGACCAACCCAGGTCGTAGAAACAAATGCACAAAAATAAATTATCTGAATTCCACACAGAGCCGTACTCGTTGTTCCAAAAAAAGCTTTCATCCTGTCTGAGCAAGAATCGACGAATCAAGCGAGGACACTTGGACTACAAAACATCCGGGTGGTGCGGCAAATACAAAAAAAGCAGTCCGTACATTCCAATCATAGTTGGTGTCGTGAGTGTCAACACCGCAGTGATCTCATGGTTACTCAGACGGTCAATAAAACCAATTGGGAGGACGAGGTTTCGACGTTTCAACGACAACTGTTTTTCCATCACGAGCGATTCCAAAATTTGGAAGTATTACAAGCACTAGCGAAAGCTCGTATTGCTTACTTTGTGTCTTTCTGTACCTCCGATTCTGAATGCTTTTCAAATTCATTTATTAAAATACTTATCGGTTGGCTAAGTCTGACCAAAAGGTGTTTCACTGCACGAGCAACAAGCATACCACCCTGTCAATAACCATAAAAGTTTTGAAAGACATTCCTGCTCCGTAAGCGGAAAGTCAGCCAGAGTCAAATGTCTCATGCACACACATCAGGAAAAAATTTAAGTTTCAAACAAGGAGTACGTTTTTCATTCACATTGCTGGTGATGTGATTTGAGCCCAGAAAAGAGATTCCGAAGACTACATGCTCCACAGGTTCGATTGTAAGGTCCAGAATGCAAATTTCGCCCTGCTATTTGTGCTGGGATCGTGACAGGATCAAAAATTTGCAAACACAAGCAACTTAAGGAAACAGTAGAACGTTTTTACTTCATAGCATTTTGTGAAACTTTTCCCAATCGTCGTACACAACTTGGTTGGTGTTAACTATAAAGAACAATGCAAAAGTGAATAAACCAAACGCTTTTCATTCTGATGGTCTAGAACAGAGGTTTCCAACCTTTCTCTGATTATGTACCCCTTGAGCATTTTGACAGATGAGGATGTACCCTTAATTTCTTATTACAAAATATTTCATCATGACTAATCATAGATGTATGTAACAATAACCATATGAAGATTTTTGAAAATAATATTTACTGATTAATGTGTAAATATCTGGAAATAAATAATACATAAATGTATTTTTCCCTTCTATTGCTGATCTTAAAAGTACCTCTTCATATAGGCAAATGTGCCCCCAAGGGTACATGTACCCCAGGTTGGGAACTCCTGGTCTAGAGCATTAAGTACATGATCCCATTTTGTTTTTTTGTAAGTTCAAATGCTAAAACTTGCCTCAGTTCTTACGATTAAAATGTTAAGAAATTAAAATGTAGCCCTTAGTTCCTAAGTGTGTTTTGCTTGTAATAGATATATTTTACGTACCCATGTTAGCAAGAAATGCGTTGGCAGCATTACGTTCAGGGAAAAACAAAATATGTTGACAGTGCAAGTGGATTTGATTTGTGATCAATTGAAGCGGATATAAAAATTTGATAGAGAGCATATAGTTAATAACCACGTCAGGCATTCTGAGACCAGTTGGCGAACCCACAACGAAATCATGTAGCTCTTGGTTAAACTGCTCATTAAAATGAAAACACGTAGGTCTACTTTTCGCACATCCGAAACCGTTGCAACAGTATTTTCTTATATACTACATAGGCAAGATAAGGTTGTGCAAAACTATCAAATTTTACTGCAGGTTTTCATTAAAGAAAAAATACTTGCAAAGGTTGAAATATGGCTGACCTAGACTCACTCTGTTTCAATGGTGTCTGCTAATGGTCGATCTTTGAGGTAACTTCAAACTCCTGTGTTCAATGTGTGTTGAAAGCGTTACTGTTGTTCTTACCTTTGGATGAAACAACCAAATGAATCCGGTTCCACAGATTGCGCATGCCGAATCTGCATCGGGAACTTTGTAGGTTGTCACCTGAACTTTTTTGTGGTCCAGATCTTCCTTAATTTTTCTGCAAGTAAATTTATTTTTTAATAATCAACTGTACTGAAAGGCTGAGTGCCCTTTATAGCACCTTAGCTCAGCACTCTAATGCAATTAGAACAGTGTTTCATGCCATTCCATGCCAATGCATCCTTGCCGATTGCGCTGCCGGTACACACAATCTATTATTTTAAACGCATCCGCGTTGTTACAACAACGCCTATGATTGAATTTTGCAGAAAATCTCCAGGTGCTTAAGTGTTCGCCCACATCAAGTTACCCATTTCGTCAGGCCGTTGATGCCTTGGTTAGAAAAAGTGTGTGCTCTTTTTTGTCCTCTGTGGCGATGATCGAATGCCGTAGTTATTGATGCTTTGCTTCAGTCCTCGTTCCTCGTCAGTATTGACTTCGTCTACCAACTAATACCGCACCGTGAAGCGTTGTGTATAAGCATTTTTGTGCCAGAGCGTTCTCCTAACTAGTGTGATATAGACCTTGTGTCTGATCCAAACGTATAAACAAGAGAAAAATAAAAATGCGTTTGAAAAAACAGCAGCTCAAAATGCAGTTTTCATTATCAACAGCCTTGAAGCGTGGCAATGTCATTGTTATACAAATCAATTTCCACGTAACACATTCAAAATTTTTTAAAATCATTTTGGATCCACCATTTATTATTCTTAGCTCTAACATAAGAAAAATGCAAACTAAGATGGTCAAAACTTGTAGTATTATCATTTCTATTTTTCATAAACTTTTCATACACTTTATATTTCACTTCGTTTACAGTCTGGGCAGTTAGTTAGATGGATGCACCGTTATCGTTCCCAAGAGATAGCACCCATCACAGTCAACGAATTTCATTTGCATGAAAAAGTCTTCTTGAATTCACAACTGCTGCTTTGGAAATTAGTAACGAGTGCAGAAAAGTAGAAAATGCTGCATGTCGCCACAACTTTTTATTGAAATCCTAGTTTTCGACCTAGTGCTAAGTGTATACATAATTATTTAGGCGCTTTGCGAAACGAACGACTGCGTCGCTCGGATGCAGACACACAAAATTGCCGTTTTGCAACGCGCTTGCTTTCGTTCATAGTAATTTTACTTTCTCAACATATGACAAAAACTGGAGTCATGAAACTTGAAGGGAAGAGTGCAAGAAGATGACCTAAGAATTTCTCGAGCTTAGCAAATTCTCCGCTGTATTCAACATTCCGTTGGGATTCTATCGTTAACATGACAACAGATTCCGATCGTGCACCACGGCATTTACTTTTAGGGCTGGGTTAGGTTCAGACTCACCGCTTCCCTTGCTGGTTCTTAGCTCAAAATCAATATTTGCGCAATCGCATCAAACATGTGAGAAAGAAAACTTTTGTACCATTGCATGTAACCTTTATTCGCTTCATCTTAAAGTTTACAACGAAACCAACTGTTTGGACAGTAAAACGTATACTCACACAGTGGTAGTGGTTGTTCGACACAATTAAGGACGAACACAAACCAAAATCAACATTTCGATGAGAATTTTTGAGAGAGTGTGTGGAAAGCCATTTGTAAGCAGAAGGCTCTCCACGAGAAACTGAAGAAGTGTACGTGAAATTTTTGATATGTCATTGATTTATTCATTCCACTGTAATGAAGACATTTCAATGATAGAAGTGATCGGTTTACACATGGTACTTCAATAAAAACGGGTTAAAATCTAATTTCGTTATATAAATTATAAAATGAACCAGTTCACTACCATCAGAGGGTGGTGACCTTTTTTGTTTAAATTGTTTAAGTCTTCTTTGAAATCAACTGAAGAAAAATATGTTTTTGTTCATTTCCTGTTTGAAAATTTTCCTTCAATGTTACAAAAGCAACAGGCAACCGGCCAGTCGATGTTGCTGCAATGCAAGTTGTTTTTACTACGAGCGTTGAACTTACAAATGCCACCGTTCCAGCGAAGAGTTATTCTTACAAATCGTTTCAGTGCAAACTTCTGTTGCGAGAAGAATAATTATTTATGAGTTGTTTTCTTATAGCACAGTTTAGTCTGATAATTTTTCACTGACTTACCCCAGTCTTTCGGCCTCAGCTTTGCGAACGCTTAAATCCCTGTTGATGACGTCCAAAATCTGTTTCTGTTCTTCTTCCGACAAATCCCCGATTTGCACTTTTTTTCCCATAGTTCGTGGTAACCAGCGATGAATTCAGTAGCCCGCGTGCGAGCAAGGTCTTTATAAAATGTTTCCAGTCAAATCCTTTATCGTCTACTCAAAATCGCATTCACGTTTGTCACGTGGATGCAATTAGAACTACGGTTAATAAATAGTTCCATCGACTTGTCGCTTTTAATGCATTCCAGGCTATGACTGATTAATCCAGCATAGCTTCCATTTGTCAAGGCAGCTAAAATGCTACTGAAACAAATACCTATCCTTCACAAGAAGCACGTGATTGCTATGAAATCTTATGTTCTTCTGTTTTTAATACCTATACGTGGCAGATCGACCAAAACCTAATTTTAGTAATTTATTCTAGGCAGATGATTTGGTTACAGAATGTAGAAAATTTACATAAAATACAACATTCCAATAGAAACTCATTTTCGTTTTGGGCCGCAGAAATGCGATTTCCTGACGCTGAGTGACAACTACTCCATTGATGGTCAAGCAGTCCCATAACCAGCTTGGGACACCAGGTGGGGCGAAGAATTTCTGAGAGGGGCCCAAGTTTTCTAAACTACGTTCGATAATTTCAAACTATATCCAACACATTTTACCAGGGTGGGTGGGGGCGAAAAAATTTGCAGGGCTCGTACCCCTGCGCCCCCCTGGTTACGGGCCTATGGTTAATCTTGCTGTCTGTATGGGACGATTTTATTGCCCGCGGGCGCTTCGATCGGTCGTTGATGTTCTTAGTGCATCATACAGAGCCAAAGCATTTCTTATTATACAGTTTTTGGGGCCTTTTGTCATACGAACGACTAAAAATGTCGTTACTCAATTTTCACTAATTTGCAAGTTTTCCCAGTGTTTTACGATTTTTGCCACATTTTTTTCGTCGGAGTGTTTCACTTTGAGGGCTTTTCAGGCCATTTGCAGCGCACGTGGGCTTTTTTCGGCAAATCGGGGCAGAAGACGTTACACGATACAATTCTCTCTCTCAATAGTTCACTGGTGAACTGCCACGATTTTCCGAAAAACCCATCCATCACTCATCACTGGTGAACTGCCCCGATTTTCCCAAAAAAAACATCACACCCATCACTGGTCTAGTCATAGCAGCTTTTGCTCGCATGCTTGAATCTCAAGATAGATTGCATTGCGAAAAGCTTGAAGGGTTATCTGACATGCAGGGGCGTAACGAGGGGGAAAAAGGCGCACAATGCCCCAGGTGCCGAGCCACTGGGGGCGCCGAAAAGACCCAAAATTTTCACAGAAACATTCCTCAATTCATCACAATTGCCTCCAAAAGACCGTAAGTTGGAACATGGGGGCGCCAAACTTGTTCAGGGCCCCGGGCGCCATCTAACCTCGGTACGCCCATGCTGACAACAGTTTTCTCAGGAACTGCGGCAAATGATATCTGTGTCCAAAAGTTTTAAAGTATATCCAACACATTTTTACAGGGGGGCCGAAAATTGTTCTAGCTAGTTACGGCTTGGTTTTGCCCCATAGTGCTGCGTAGATAGGCTAACAACCGTTGAAGCGTTGAAAATGAGCGTTCATTTCTTGCTGTTGTGACTGGCAACGTTGCAAATAAGTGCAACAGTGTGTGAATGTTTGATAAAAAGACACAATTGTAGTGCCTCTATAAGATTTAACTCGGAGCTCAGAGTTTGGGTTACTGGCTCAGGGCCTATGAGATGTGGGTCCAGCAGGTACATTGTTCCGGGGCCCAACAGTTACGGGCCCCGTTAAATGTGAAATACGTAACGTTAATATAGAACCTTAAGCAGCATTAAGCCAGTCTGCAACAAAGGTTTTAGCAAACTATGCAATTACCAGCACTTGTTAAGAATCAGTACAAAAATTAATCAGCTTTGTCTGTGTACAACATCAGCTATAAAACCAGCTGCGTTAGTTTCCCGCACAAAATTATTTCAGTACCGCAAAAACAACAGAAAACATGTGTGTCAAAAATCTGTTGCTAACAAAGTAGGCCGAAAATCCTGCTTGGGGCTAACTGGATGTGGAAAGTTGGCAGTCCTACAGATGTATCGCCTCAGTTTTGACCTCTGATAAAGTAGCCATGCTCATTTGCAGCCTCAAGACCTACTATTATTGGTTAAAGTGCACCCATAAACTATATCTCACAAAGTGCGAGAAAATTGAAATGATTTGCTAAGTGATAAACGCCCTGTCATAGTTGACGCGGACGTGACGCGATGGTGGTCGTTAATCATCTGCGTTAGACTCAACGGGTGCACGCAAAAGCGATTTTCTGTCACGATTATTGAAAAAGTTGCGTTCATTTATGTTGGCAAGCCAAACCAAATTTCATAAATCTGAAGCGTGTACTGTGTGAAGCACTAAAAACAAGAATAACGCCGATTACATAGTTGCTATTTTCAGTAAAAATCGAAGATGCTCTTCACACCATGTTGTTGACATTGCTTTCAAACAATAGAAAATTTTCCAAAATGCATTGGGGTATCCATTCATATGACGGAAGCATGTTGCATAAAAATTCATATGAAATGAAAGCAGAGGTGAAAGTAAGCCGGAACGCCGTTCCGGTAAAAGAATTATTGCCGGTACGGCATTTCGCCAAGAGTTTCAAGTACGCTAATATGTGTTGTTGTTGTTCAACTCATGTTTTTTTACTATGCTGTCAACAAAACATTCTGCAGAAGAAGGAGTGTACGACCTCAGAAAATGAGTGAAATACGGTGCAATGCAAACCGTTGAGGTGAATCACGATGAGGAATCTCTTTTTGTGGCGTTGCGAATGAATTATTGTTACGTATAGTTTGTCGCACAGGAAGTCTGAAGCCGTTTTCAAATTGCATGAGGACAGTTATATACTTTCGTTCAGACCGGGTGTCCTTGCTTTTTATGGGTGAAATACGGGTAAAGGCAAGATTTAGCTTTGGCTGCACTGTAGCCAAGGCTACATTTATTCAGTGGAGCAAAATATTAACAGTGTAATATCGCGCGTGTTGAAGCTGGGTATGTTCTTTGACTGTAATTGTTTTGTAGTACAGTAATCTTGAGTCATTCTGATTTACAGCTCAGTGCAAAACAAAGATTGATTTCAATTGCCGTTGACCAGAAATAGACATATATCTCGATGTATGGGTAACGCAAATTTGTAGCTTGAGCCTATTGGTGTAATTAGCAGTGTGAGCTTCACGTGTACCAGGTTTTTAAGGCGTTTTAGGGACCCGATTCAGGTCCTTAGAATTGAAAATCGGGTCCCTAAAATCAGGGAAAATTATCATCGGGTCTCTAGAATTAGAGAAAATTGGGTCCCTAGAATCAGAGAAATCGGGTCCCTACAGATTCATACTGGGTACCTTTCCTTAAAAAAAACTGGGTTTACTGTAAGGTGTAACTTGTTTTCTGTTTTTCAAAGTAATCAGAATAGGAGGATCTCATCTAGGTCAGGCTGTATTTACTTGCGAATGCCGAAATGTTCATATGAGAGTAGATCTAGTAAGCGAAAGAATACGAGCTGTTATTGTACATGCACTACGAGCTGTTATTGTAAAGACGAAACCACTAATCCAGTCTTTAGTGTGCCTTTAAGGGCCTAGAGATTATACAGCATGAATATTTTAAGGCTGAGTTAGCAGAGTTTTAAGTGGATTACCATTGATGGAGTCTCGAGACTTGGTCTTGGTTTAGATGGCTACAGGTCTCGAGACTTTGAATATTGCTAAGAAATGGTTGAGTAAAATTTCTATATTTCAACGATTTTTATTTGTTGCATTTGCAGATAAAAAACAACCAAAAAACGTCAGAAAAATGCCATAAATTTGAAAAAAATTAACTTCGAAGTGAGGACAATATTTTATAAAAAAATGCGGCAAAATCCACAAATTTTGAAGTCTCGAGTCTCGGAAATTTTGATGAAGTCCCAGTCTCGAAGTTTTAACCAGGGGTCGGTCTCCACGGTTACGGTCTCAACTGCATCACTGTGGATTACACACTTTTTGCAAGGCCATAGCTACACTGAGGCAAATTGAGGCACTTGCCTCGATAAACTTTCTGTAATGCTGCCACAAAACATTTTTGTAGCGCTAAATCATACCATATTATATTGTGTGGCTGTTTCAAAAAGAGCAGCACTCCAGCTACACTATGTTGCAACCACCAAAGATACTACCAGCCTTGATTAAACAAGGGCAGGATGTTAGGTCTCCATAAACTACGTTCAACAACATACCAAGCCGGTGACGTGATTAACATATTGGCCTCGGTAAAACTTTGACTGTGACCATGTTTTGAATTATTTGCCTTTCTTTGTGCAAAGCTTTTAAATAATTTTCTATATTTGTGTTGATGTGTTGTGATATTTAACCTCTTGGCGTGCGGAAAACTGTGGAGGTGTTAACTCAAGTTGCATTGCCTGACCCACTTTCAGAGGTTGTGCAAGTTGCCGCCTATGACGCTTTTTGGTTGATTTTGAAATGGTTGTACAGTAAATTTTTTTGCGTTTTTACAATGTACAATACAGGGTGGGCCAAAACTAGACGTGCTCTTGACCGCATTTTTGCAATTATGGCTGAAATTTCGGGCCGGTATTGACAAATACTGGATCGTTCCGGTAAGAAAATTATTCTACTTTCACCACTGAATGAAAGTCTTTACAAGACAGGGGTTACCTCTTCAACTGAAAAGAAGCATTTTTGTGCTTGTTGCAGTTCATGGAAACACAGCTTCAGCTCAACCTAATGTTGCTTAACAAGTGAACTTGTTATGGCGCCAATTTCTAATAACCTCCATATTTAAGACTTTTAGCGAAATTTACAGGAACTTCATTGGCAAACACCAGCTTAAAAGTGCACTACATTAGAAGGTTCTAACCTAGCCCGGGCTGACCACCGTGCCATATCATACGTCTTGCTAAGTGCAGATGAAACTAGGCAGTGTAGTTTAATAGCACCTGCAGGTCTTCACAACAGCCGACATAAGACAGTATGGATCTTCCTTAAAGTATTAAATAAATCCGAAGCAGCAGAGCTTAGTCAGCACAAAAACTACACCTCAAAAACGTTTTGATTGCAAAATTCAACTTTAGCCGAGTTGTGCGTAGACTGCCACGGGAGATTCATTTGGTTGTTCTCTGTGGTCACTTCTCTTTTTGCTGATATTAAGGTATGTGTTTAAATGACAACTGATAAAAAACACGGAGTTTTTACAGAATACGTTTCATACGGACGTCTTGGCATTGTTCTCGCAGAAATAGCTAATATTTTAACGCTTGTGCACCAGCAAGTTCGTAAACTCTGCTCGCTTGACTAATAGATATTTCAGGCATTTTTCATGCTTCATCGAACTTTCCTCAAACAAGTTGCTGTTGCGTCGTTAGAAGTTGACTTTCTGAAAACTTCTCAAACCCTCTCACGCTCAACCAGCAACGCTGCACACTTTAAAACTAAGGATTACGCTGAGGCAATACCTAATATACTCATTCATCGAAACGAATGCACCTCACGTCAGCCGTGAACTACTTTAAAGGATTCTTGGGCAAACAGAGACGATACACATCGCAAATAAAACAGCCTCTAACAAAGTAATGTGGACAAGGCGCTCTCTTGCTTATCCTCCCTGCTCTCACTCGGAGCGCTAAATGTTAACGCCTAGTTCAGCGGTAATGAGACGCAGTCCTCACTGTAGTTACGTCAGACAAACCCGCAATATTTTAAGCTACTCAGCCCGCTTCCTGAATCCTTGTGATGAATTGTCTGTTTTTTTGCCTTTACCACGTGACAGCATACCTTCTTTCCTGTGCGAGGGCCGAAAAGTATTGTTTTAAAATGTTTGCTGAATATTTCACGCTCAGATGCGGTGTATTAATTTTCTGTTACGCTGTGCGCAGTAAGTTATAGGCTGCAGCAAATGCATATATTATCAGGTTAATAACAACGTACGTAGGGTTTCTAGAAGTATCTGGTATTTTAATCTTTGCTAAGGTAAGCGATGAGATCAAGATCACGACCGAGACAATCCACAGTGTCCAATAAATGAACATCTGAATCTGCCGATATATGTTCCAATCATAGATGATTTCGTTTGAGAGATTTTTGTGGAACACTTTGTGCATATCCACAATATCTAGGGCCATTTCCTTCCCAGAAGGCTTAAAAATTAAGGTTGCTGTTGCAAAAGGTCGTACAATGTTTAAGAGTTTTTAACAAAGCAACCTATTGAAGATGAAACTACGACAATTGGAAATGTTTGAAAAAGCTGTTTCAGGCCTTGAATGAAAATGATTAGAAAAAGGTTGTTAGTGCTCCAGACGATCTGGATTCTAGGGAAACAAAGTAAAAATGTTGTGTTGGGCAATCATAACTTTAGTTTGGTAAACATTTTGTGCTCCTTCATAAACTTCCTGCTTGTAGCGTTCAATAATTTATAACACATGATTTTCAAAATAATCACAAAACTCTTTCTGCCTGCAAAATCTTGACGTCGCCTAGCCCTAACAGGCGCTGGTGATCACGTCAAAGAGACTTAAAATGAAAATTATTTAGTGAATGCGTCACAATCACAAGTAATGTATGGTGTCTTCATAAAATGGTATTGCAAATTTTGCTTAAGATTCCAGATAATTGCATTAGGGCATTATTTGAAAACCATAATTATGAAGACCAAGTGAAGGCAAAATGGGAATCTCGAAGCCAGAGCCAACACCGAGACCCGACGTGAATTTCATGAGGTGGTGTTCCGCACCAACGGAATCTCACAAGCACCGCAAGAAGAAATTGGTTATTGTTTTGCGACGTACATAGAATGTTGCAGATCCGAATGCAATATTTTTTGCTGTAGAATTAAATGCTAAAAATCAAAACATAAACCTCTTCGCATTTCTTAAGTTTACCTGCTGCGGCGAAAAAAGTATCATTTTCTTTGATAGTTCTGTCATGCGATGCATTGGCACATCATTAGGTTAGTTTAGCTCAATTGTTTGAACATAGTTGATGAGACAAAATACAAACTTAATTAGTTGTTTGCTCACCCGCAGGTAACATAATTCGCAAGTTCCGTTTAGTAGCCCTTGCTTTACAAAGGCTCCTACACTAAGCCAATGCTTTGTCAAAATGACGACGTGCCTTTCCAAAGGAAGTTTTCTGTTGATAAATTTGCTAAACTTGACAGCCCCGTACTTCCACGGCATATGAAGAAGTAGGGGAACGCTGTTCTCCCTGCGTTCCCCGCTACAGCACTGCATAAGCAGAGTTCAAGTTATAAGTTAGTCACAAGCATGTATCAAGGCGTTTGACCCTGATTTAAACGTAAAGTACTTCATGCCTTGGTGATACAACGGGCAGGCGAAGGCGATCGCACAGCCAGTTAGCGATCACAACGCTTGAAAGGTGCCCCCGTTGCGAAAACGAGTCATTATTTCTGGCTTCTCCTCACCCTGTAGCATATGATACACGACGTACTGTAATAGCTTTTCTGGCACCAACGTTTCCGGCTGCCTCCATAGCGTCAACTGTGGAGTTAACCCTGCTTCACTGTAGCTAGATCACCAGAGTAACTTAGCCTACTACACTTGCAAACCCAGCAGTTGTGCACCAATGTTACAACATACTAGTAAGCAAATTCTTGTACTGACTAGCTTCTAACATTTTTTTCTCATTTTCTCAAACTTCTGTCTGGCACACTTTCCTTCTGCAGAATAACCGTTTCACGAACAAAATGAAGTTCTTGGCTGTCATACAGACACAAGCATGAAAGATTTCAGTGAGTGGAATGGCGACAATATACACGCGAAAGAACTTTAAAGGTCAGTACGGCGTGAGCCTGGTCACCCATGTGTTCCTGAATAGTTTAATTAAGTCCATTCAACCGCAAAGAGCATACTAGATTGGTTATGCATTCCATCCACCAATGTTTCAATGAAGCCGCCGTAATGTTCTTGGAAGTTCGCCGCACGCTTTACCTCGACCCTCGACGCGATCATCACGCAAATGGATCACGAGGTGCGTGCTCTGCGTGTTCATGAAACAACAAACATCAAAGCTGTGGCACTTAAAGTCGAGAAACATTCTTGGGGGCTTCGTCGAGGGCTCGATTAGGATAATCCACATATTGTCTAAACGAATTTTCTGTGATTTTTTCGACAAGAAGAAAACATTTGCGGTGTTCTCACAATACGCCAGGTGGAAATTTCAATGGGCACATTTTGTTTATGAATTACGGTGAAAATTGTGAAAGTTTTAAATTGTGAAAGTAAAACTTAACTGCGGTCGTGACGTTGTTTAAAACTTTTACTTCTTGTCTGTTGCTGTTAAAAAAAAAGTTTCAACAAAATATAAAATGCAAGATGAAACACTTGTTGCCTTCAACCGAGTTAAGAAATTTAGTGGTTTCAACAAAGGAGTTAAATCATTTGCTACATTTCGAAACTTTTCGAGACATTCAAGAGTCCTAGAAAATCGTAGCTTCACAACCGCCGACACACGACGGTATGGATTTTCCTTAAAATATCAAACTAGAAGCTGTTCAAAAATCGGTGGACACGAAGGATGTGTTTTGAACTCAAATCAGGTTACTCCGAGTATTCCATGAGCAGCGATGACTGCTCGGGGGTAGGGACACGGGGTACGTGTCCCCCGAATTTTTCAGACGATGGGGATATAATATGCCATGTCCCACTCTTCATATTTGGAAAGATTTCAAAAATAAGTGATGTTCGTCACGTTTTGTGTGAAGAGCTTTTCACGTTAGATGTTACACATATAGCCAAGTTGATGATGAAACAGAGCTTGGTGTAGTATCACGGATTCTGTTAGTTTATAAATTTTAGCTTCGGTAAAATGATGTTGAGCATTTTTCAAGTTTCTAGAGACCGCGAAAGATGGTTGACTGCTTTCTGACATTTTACACTGTGTGGTATACTGTTGGAAAGGTATTTTTCATGAAACAGTGAGAGTTTTACAACTGCACATGTGAGAGACCACAGTACAGCCGTGACTTGTTTCATGCAGAAATGTAACTGGCTTGGCTGTAACGTTGGTTGTCACGTATTGAGAAACACAAAGCGTAAAATTTAGTGATGCTAGTGTGTAAAATGTTACAAGGTTACATTTTCAGGAAAATCTCTGCTAAGCTTTTGCCGAAGACAGAAAGCAGCACGATTGTAGAGACTTGTTTCAGGATGGGTAGTTTTGCAAAAAACTGTCTTCAACCATGAGTAATCAGTATTTCAATCAAAATATTGGAGATGTATTTACCTAGCCAAGGGCGAATCCTGTACAATTCAGAAAATCACATTAGCGATTGAAGGGCATTTTGTCATCCACTGTTTTGTCACAGCAATGTTGTGAAGTGTGCTTCATCTGTTACAATAGCTAAACCGTTGTGAGACTTGACTACCACATGTTACTGAAATAGCCCCCCCCCTAAAATTACGGGCAAGATCCGCCCCTGTACCTAGCTATATGTTGACCTATAGCTCAAACGTAGGAACTTGACTGAGAATTACGATAAAATATACATTCATCCTCACTTTTTGTAATGTCGCGACAATGATGACCAACACATCCAAAGGATATTTTTCATTGATTCTCACATTTTTCGACTTTGTGCTTGTGTTCAGGGCCGGAAATAACAAACGCGAGGCCCCGGGCAAAGCCGTGATCGCGAGGCCGTCTAAATGCTTAGCGCAACTGCGTAGCGTTTCAGATGCCCTCGTTTCAACTTTGCAGAAGCACCGGTCAGAAACGTCAAAACTGATACGATTCGGTACGCATCCTACACGTCAGAGACAATCTAGGGCGGATCCAGGCAGCAAGTTTAAGGGGCGCAATTTCAGTAATATTTGGCAGTCAAATCTCATAACCGGTTCACTAATGTAAGAGAGATGAAGTATACTTCAACATTGCTGTAACAAAACAATTGACGGCAAAATGGCCTTCATCGCGAATGCTGTATTCTGAATTGCACAAAATCATGCTGAAAAAAGTTACTTTCGTAGGTTTTAGGGGGAGCGATCGCCCCCCTAGATCTTCAAAAGAAATTAAAGCCTTTCCAACATTATTATTACTGTGACGTTAACTTGCGAGGCTTGGATGACCGCTCGTCACAATAATAGAAAATAACAATCTTCTCCCTTTCCGAACTACACGCTTGAGTATTGCTTAAACACAGCCAAGACAACCAGGAAAAACAGGTTCAATTACTAATAACTCACGAAAGCACAGGAAAGAATAGCTAGAAACACACGAAATATGAGGGAACTAAACCCAAACAACCACAACGAATCTGATGTACGGAACTGTCACTTCTGACTAACAAATACAGCAATTTGGTCACAACTCACCACACAAGTTAATTCAAATTCGACCGCACTCGACCGAACAAGTTAACATCAGGCGCGTCCGTACTACACCGCGCTTCACCGACAAATGCCGCAATCGCAACCGATCGGCCCAAACACGCAATGATCAATCAAGGTAGCACAGCGTTTCACCACGAAGAGGCATTCACAATCAAAAACAGACCCGGAGCCCAAACCAAAGGAAGAATAAGTAAATCAAAAAAGAAATTGCAAAAAAAAACCACACAAAACGCAAATTAAAATATACAATTATTCTCAAGAACAAATGGCAATGTGATCTTTTCTTGAAATTTATAGCACTTTTCGTGCAGTTCAGAAGTTCTCTTCGTTAAATTTCCGTGCTAGCATTTTTCGTAGGTTTGTTTTTCGGGTATAAACATTTTCATGCGGGACCGCGTTGCCGCCTTCGAAAATATTGTCTAGTTGTCGATCTGATTAGTTGTACGTAAACTCCTTTGTTATAGTAAACACCTATTTTATGGACTAAATAAGCACAATCCATTCATTAGACACGGTTTATTTATGCCGTTTGTAAATTGTCATTTTCCAAGCAATACAAAATATAGTGTTTTAATTCTCTATGGCTATGTATAGGCTAATGGTAATCAGCATGAAGACAAGATTCTTGCACAGCAAAGTATGTTTTGCAACAATCTCAGCTAACAATATGAGTAATCCCAATGTAGACACGTTTTTCCAAGTAAAACTCACGAGAAACTGTTCTAGCTGATTTAACTAACATCTAGATTCTAGAGCTTCAACAAGCAAGCTCTGTGATCTGGCGATCTACAGTAGTTGGAAACAATCAAACGGAGGATCCGCATCAAAGACGCTACAAATTTGCCTGCTAAGGCTCGTATGTTTCAGAAGTAGTGTAATTGACTAAGGTTTACTATTAAAGAACACTGTGCTGCAGTGACTAGGACTCTTGTTCTAGACCAGTGGTTCCCAAACGGGAGCCACTTGGCTCACTAAGGGAGGAATTTTTGAATCCTGGGAGGAAATTTCTTCCAGGGAGGAATTGGGAGGAAAAGCTGTGGATGAAAAAACCTTAACATTTATTATTAATTTGTTTAACACATATGAAAATGGCACAGCGAGGTTGGTTTAGATGGGAATGTTTACAGTACACAAGCACAAGCTGCTTCATCATCATCATGGTTTGAGCCAGTTCGTTCAGTCCACTGCTTGGCCGCACTAGATCTCGGGGCAGGTATTGAATAGCCAATCGATCATCTCATCATCCAGAGCCGTCAGGCCGTGAAATCCATGGGTAGGTCTATGGATTGAACATTGGAAGACAAAATGGTCAACGTTTGATCTTCTTCGCCACATTCACAAGCCCGGAAGCAGCCATACCCATTTGTGCAAACAGGAGCGGGAACGTCCGACAATGGTGCCAAGGCGTTTGAGCCGGATCTACACTGTTTTTGGCAGGGTTATTCCAGGAGGAGGATGTGAAGGAAAAGAAAGTACATTTCCGCATTCCATCGGTGATCCGCACAGAGCGCCGCTCTTCTGTTATTGTCATCAGATGAACTGATGAGTTGTGCAGAGGGTACAAATGGGTGTCTTAATTTGAGATGCCGTGCATTCCCACCGAGATGTCCAGGCCCCATGGGACGACGTGCTAGAAAAAGTGTGGCTCCGTTGCGACGACGCTAAGAAGGTTGGATGTCTGCGCGGACTGGAATATTGTGGCTGGTGTAGGAGGCGGGTGTGAGCACTGCGGCACCAGACAGGAGCGCAGTACTCTGCTGTTGAATGGACCAGAGATAAGGTGGCTGTTTGCAAAGTTGTTGCTCCAGCACCCCTGCCAGAATCAGCAAGCCGCCTCAAGAGTGCAACGCGTGATGTCAACTTTTTGCGAAGTTACTCGAGGTGTCGGCGATACGTGAGGGACCTGTCCAGCGTTACTCCGAGGTAGGCCCGAAGCAAAAGGCCAGGGTTACAGGGTTTCGTTGTTGTGGTTGACTTTCAGCTCACATTTAGCGTCCTTGTTGTTGAAGTAGAAGATTGTCAAAACTGATTTTTTAGTACTGAGATTTAACTTCCAGGTCTGGAGGTATTCACCTATAGTTGCCCTGTCTTTGCTTAACACCTCTTCTACTGTTTGTCAATCTCCATCAGCATGCATGATTGCTAGGTCGTTGGTGTATGCATACGTTCCGGAGACGGTGGCTAGCAAGTCAGAGGTGTAGATGTTGAAGAGAAGGGGTGCCAGGACGGATCCCTAAGGGATGCTATTCTTGAGGCGTTGTAACCTAATCCGTTTGCCGCTAATGGTGGTAAGCGTAAAGTTGCGATTAACAAGCAGCTCCATAATCAACCAAACCATGCGCAAAACTCGTAGTCCAAATCACAGATGAAATCATACAAGGCAAGAGCATAAAAAATGGTTAGCCGTAGCGCATTACAGAAACGGTGTTTGCACATGACCAACACTGAGAGGAACAAAAAACTTTAAGAGCACCCCAACTGTAACGTCATTCATCCATCATAATACAGGGATCCAGTAGTGCGAGAGAAGTGAAGGTATTCTAACAGCAAAACCTTGAGGTAAACAGCTATCAGAGAAAAAGAAAAAAGTGAAAAATAAGTCAAACGGGGGCACACATTGGCGCTCAGAGGCATGCAAACTGTTCCGACCAAAGTTTCAAATGTTTTGCAACGCATTTATCGTGAGATCGACAGCCAATTAATTTTTCTGAATTTTAAAGTGTGTCAATTATAAAAGAATTTCAAAGCAGAATGTGTCAGTTACAAAAGTCTGTTTGGTTCATAATCGCCTATTTTTTCTTCACACCAGGAATAGTGTGACATTTTTTCAATTATCGTTTGTGATCTCTGTTGGGGAGGAATTGACAGTGTTTGGGTTTGTAAGGAAGGAATGTGAAAAAAACTTTGAGAGCCACTGTTCTAGACATTTGTGTTTTCGCTCATTTCAAAGTAAATTGTGAATTTGTGCCTCTGCGCAGTTTCGCAAATTTTGAGTTAGTAATGAGTAGGGCAATTTCTTTTGCAGTAAAAAAGTGAGAAAGTTGCAATTGTTTTCAACAAAAGTTGCATTTATGCGCAGTAAAAAAGTGAGAAAGTTGCATTTATTTTCAACAAAAGTTGCATTTATGCGCAAGCATTGCAAATGACAGCTATTTACTCAAGCAGTATACTTACATACAATGCTAAATATTTCCCAACATCTTTTTGGGAGAAATGGCGGTCTATTGCCAACAGTTTGCCAAGCATGCTAAAACTTCTCTTCACAGTGCATGAAGTTGCTTGGCAATTTAGCAATTTGGCATACAGTTCTAGACTTATGTTTGGCCGGATCATTTTCACAATTGCTTTTAGGTCACTATTAAGTTCAAATCGGTGATCTAAATACAAATTTATTCCAGCTGGATCGCTGCCAAATTCAAACGTGTAGCCTCTTTCATAGGCTTGAGCAATGGTATATTTTGGGCTCTCTGCTCTTTGTATTTCATCAATGAGTTTGATGTAACTAAGCTGTCTCAAAAGAATTTGACTGCGAAAG
>Ga0210059_1005274_pt1 | contig 20823 bp, 10 predicted proteins | sample Ectturendosymbi2_FD_188042 | JGI IMG/M metagenome (GOLD analysis project Ga0210059, IMG submission 188042) | Ecteinascidia turbinata endosymbiont from Florida, USA - Sample 2 (SPAdes) (version 2) | ecosystem: Host-associated > Tunicates > Ascidians > Unclassified | place: Key West, Florida...
AAAGCAAACGAGAACCTTGCAAAAAAGCGAAAACATATCTTTTATAAACAATGACGTCACGAATTACGTCATAGGGGCCCTCCAGTAAAAATTGCCCCGGGCCCCCCTACCCTTTAATCCGGCTCTGACTTCTGTTACAATTTTTTGCAGCAAGACTAATACAGCATCATTTCCGTTTGCAGTGTGTTAAGGTTTGCTTTAGTATCTCAAATAACTAACGAAAGTTTCTTAATAAAATGAAAATCACACTAGTCGTACTGTTCTGTTCATTCCCTGCGTGGAGTACTTGGGGAGTAGAAAGCCAAGCCCAGTTCAAAGGTGAGTCTCCAAATTAGCTTGCACTCCAATGCTGTTTCTTATCTACATCGTTTCATCATTTCGTTATTACTATCTATTTGTAAAATGGTGCTGGAAATGTTTCTGTGTAGGAACCGTAAATCTTGAACGTTATTTAAAATCGTTTAAAAAACATTTTGCAAATTTCGACAAGGACTTTCAAACATCAAGACACCACAAGGGTGATGCAGCCGAATTTGATTCATCGCAAATTGTTTTGCTAGGAAATCGATTTCGCGTCAGTGACGCATCTTCAGTCCAGCAAATTGCAAGCAAAAGCTTACAGGTGAAATGATGAAAAAACTAGCGAAACAATTTGCCATCAGATTCGGCTGTGTCACCGTTGTGGTGTCTTGATGCTGAAATGTGGATATGTGCAGATAAGAGTCATTGCAATGTTATGGAAGCAGTGCTTGCCACTGCCAGGCTGTTTCCTTGCAGCCAAGCCCAAACCTGGACTTTTAAACGTAAGGTTTGTTTACTCTGCAGTTTTGTATACAGCATCGTTTAGTATACAGTCCAAAGGAATGTTGTGCCTGGACAGCTTGATCTCTGTTAAAAAATTCCTATTATACCGACACTCTACGCCGCAAGTATTGTGTCCTTGAGAGCGAATCAAACTCTAGTCCAGAGTGCTTTGAATCTCAGAAATTTGTTGAAACCCGTCGCCTAACCGTTAGTGCGTTGCTGAGTCGTTTTCGTTGGTGTCCGCTTCCCTGCTGGTGAGGCCTCGTTCACATTACACCGGACTGTAGGGGCGGCGGAACGAATTTCAAAGTTGGGTCTGGGTCCGATTTAAGTGTACTATCTACCTCATAGTTGATTCATGTGTGACGTCATCGGTGATTGCCCAAATTTACATTGTTTTTGGCACAATTTCTAAAAAGGTTGAAATGCGAAAGCGCGCCCACACTAACTGTGATTTTGTCGTAGGTATTTTCGTACTTTGTCAGTGGTACATAGTTCTCCATGAAGCACACTTTCAGTGGTAAAAAATCTCAATTGGTGCAAACAATACCGCTGCCTATTTTGAAGTTATGCCGGTAATTCATAAATGAAAACAATTCGAAAGCTGTTCTTGTCATATCCGTTCGTAACACTTTGTACCCGTAGACTCTGGATGGCAACCTCTTGCGCGAATACTGTAATATGTGTTTGGAACTACGTAACATTATTAAGTTTTGCTGCCCACCTCAACATCTCGAGCTTCCTTACTGCAAACAAATTGTTCATTAATTTGGTACGGACCTATTTTGTGTCAGGCCACCAGTGAAGGAGATTTATTGTTTCATATTAATCAGCTGCTAAGCAGATACAATGCAAAGAGCCATCATGCAAAAAAGTAGCCAATTTTCAGTGGAAATCATAGTAAATGAAAACACCATGGCAAAAGAACTGATAAATGTTAACAAAGATCTACTGTGTCACACAGGATTGTTGAAAGACCATAGAGGTCATCCAGTCAACAAACCCTGTTTGAAACATTTTGAAACGTGTTAGAAATTAACAGTTGAGAATAAAATAACACCTTTGGAAAGACAAACAAACACAGAAACGTGAGGTAAAATTGTAAATGGAAAGAGTATGCCTATGTACACACAAGGAAGTGGATCTCACTAAGGGGATTCGGTGCAGTCCAAAAGTTATTAAAGAAAGCAAGAACTAAAAACAATGGCTGATGAAGTAAAAAGCAAAAAAAACTATGGAGTGTAATTTTATCCTCAACAACTGGATGTGCACCGGGAAGAATAATAAACAAAAAATAAAAACACAGAAAAAACATCAACATAGATTTTTCAAATCACTAAAAACAGTAGAGGCAGCATTATCTTCCTCATGTAGGGAAATCTTAAGTAAACACATAATTATTTATCTTAATTATTTCAATTAATTATTTTTAATTATTTTAATTCATTATTTGTAATGATTAATTATTTATAGTTATAAACGCATATTTATTTATCGAAAGACGGAGCGATGCGTGTACGGTGTGACAACACAAAAAGATTGAAATGAAAAGAAGCATGCCTTTATTGACAAGATCAGGAACTCGGCAAAAATTTTCAGAGGATGTTCTTCATAACGAAAAACTGAAAAAGCAGTGAATTCTTTGGCAGTTCTTTGTATCTCAGACACTCCTTGAAACATAGTGGAAGTTCCAGACCCTCTGAACTCATTGTTCCGCCTACCATACCGGAGCAGACCAAGTTCCTGCATTACCCATTTATAAATAAACAGTTTCACCAGCGCACGCAGGCAAAACTTGAAACCGTTAATCAATTTGAAAAAAATGCGACTTGCTGAAGTTCACAATACCAGCTCACGTTGCTGATCTCAATCCTCACAAACATGAACGAATTGAAGGGAACCTGTCTGTCTGATTTGTCGGTCACCGTCGGCTTCGAATTGGTGGCCTGATTTCTCCTCAACTGCTACATGCCGGACTGGACCGTCCTGACCGAGAATTTTCAAAATGTAGACAAGCTCAAAGCTATCTCTGTTTTACGAGATCCGTTTGGCCAGTTCTGTCACGAACAAATGCTCTGCAAGCTGATGCCACGTTTCAACTTTTTTTGTGAATACTTACTACCAGCGGGTGTTTTTACGGTGTTAAATATAAACACCGCAGATTATTAGTTTAATTTATGCTACAAGATTTATTAAGTTTTATTAGGCTGTATCTTTCTTCCTGAGTAAGTCTACTCTAAATAGACAATATTGGCAGTTAAATACAATTTCTGTAATGCAAACATGATTTAAAAAAGCTTCACCAGTGAGAGTAGCAGTGAATGAAATGGCTTGTTGGTTCTCTCCGAAACATCTGTACACCCAACTTAAATATTTTTAGCGAACCTTTATTTCACTTTCTCAAACTTGCTTTGCAGACAATATGAGGTACCTATTGCCCCATCTCGGTCACCAAGCTTCACTTTGAATTAAAAAAGATGCAACATCCTCACAAAATCAGTCACAGACGTCGTTTAGTCTTTGTTCCCATCACCTGGTTTATCGTCTGGCAGTGCATGAAGCTGAACATAAACAACACAACAACAAACTTAACCCGTAGTAGGTAAATACCAAGAGCAGCTGTTAACTCTCGTTGACCTATCGCGTAAGTGTTTTGTTAGTGGCCACTGGCCACGGAACTCTGTAATAGAAATAAGTGTGGTTTGACATTGGTCACGGAACTCTACATAGAAAAGCCAGATAATTGAGTATTCCGTTACGAAGATTCGGTCAACCAACGCTTCACGGAACTCCGTAACAAACGCTTTTTCGCTTCGCTCCACAAAAGCATCTTGTGGTTTCGCTACATACATGCGTCTTTTGGTTCTCCAACACCGCAGACATTCTCGCTTACTGGTGCATTTTTGGTCGAGCGAGTGCGGGAACCACAACGTCGACGTACTGTCAACGACCTTTGTCACATGACAGAACTGGCCAATCGGATCTCGTAAAACAGAGAAGCTTTGAGCTTGCCTACATTTTGGAAATTCGCCACCGGACCCCGGCCAACGCTGGCCGGCAATCACGTCACTATAGAATATAGAAAAACTGCGGGTCGTTTCGCGTCAATCAAATGTTAACTCGGCTTGTGGACGGCTCGACTCTGACGCACGGTGTGGAAAAGCTGCAGAAAGTTCTCAAGTCTGCTCGGAAATGAAATGTGAGGCTAGGTTGTCTTGATTTGCCATGTGAAATAGCATTTTAAGAGTTCTACATACGTTTCGAATTTCACTGTCTTATTCGCATGATTACGAACCATTGAGGCCAGCTCACTATAAACGATTGCTCTAAAGCACCACCCCCGTTTCGTGTGGAATAATTCTTATTCCCCTTAAGTCCCCTAATTGCGTTTGCCTTGTTCACTGATTTTTCCCATTCAGTTTTGCAACCTACTTGTTTGACCTTTTTATCACCCATGTACGTTAGTTACCCATTTTGGTGCCCAGGCCCGTAGCCACGGGGGGCATTCGTGGGCAGTGCCCCTCTCAAGTTGTTGGTTCCCCAAATTTTGTTGTGTCGAGAAATTTTTTAATATAGTTTGTTTTAAACTTAAAAACGAATCTTGCCCCCTGCAAATGTATTTTTTCTCAAAAAATTACCCCTGGCTACGGGCCTGTGGGTGCCTCCCTTCACATTGTTTAGTGTATAATTTTAAAGGCGCTCCTCAGAGTTCGCCTGCCAAATTTACGAGCGCAATGCTGCTTACGCATTCTACCAACGCTCTGTTTGAGCCATAACGGCGTGTTTCCGCCAGTGTGGGTTTGTTGTTCGGTAATTGGCGTCAGATAGTTTTACAGTGTTAATGAAAGCAATTATTTGAGAACGACGTATTTCCCAGTTCTTTACTTGCCGCAGCTTGTTTTTTCAATTTGTTCGTCTTGACGTTGATTGGTTTCTCTGCTCTTGCTTTAGACTTTCAACTTTTAACCCGTAAGCATTGCTTGCAGGATTTAGTACAGAGGATGCGTATTTTTACGTGAAATCGATTTCCTATCAAAAATTTTTGCTGATTGATCAGACTTTGTCGCCTCTGTGGACACTATTAACTTGAATACAACCTTCAGTGAATAACAAACATGAAAAATGGTTAAATTTCATAGCCTATAGTTTTTGCATGATCCTGTCGATGACGTCCGATAAGGACAAACCTCGTTTTTACTTCACCAAGAATCACCAGGTAAAGAACTTTTTGGGGCATGGTAATTAAAATACAATTATCAGGCTCTTCTACCGTGAATCTTTGTTACGCAGAAGAAAATTGCTCAGGGCAAAGCTCTGAATGAATGCTTTTAATCAAAATGTTTGATACATGAGTTTATCAGCAGCTAATGCCCAATAAAACAGTTGGGGAAATCCCATGTGAGTATATTACTTCAACAATAACAATGGTGATTGTATAGATAAGTCTAGGAAGTTTTGCGGTGAAGTGGCACAATCGTTTCTAAGTTTCTTCATTTTGTTTTTAAAAATTAGCTTCGCATATCAGATACAGACTCTTTACAGCGTGTAAACAACGTCGTTGAGAGGAAATTGCGCCCAGGGACAAACGAACTGCTCTTGCCTTCTACAATAAATTTGCAGGTTTTGGTTAGGTGAACATAATGAAGTCATTAGAATTTCCTCAACCTTGAAATGCCTCTGTTTTCATGAAGACAAACTACAGGCTCAGTTTAAAGTGAAAATTTGAATGACTCCAGTTAGTTGATTGTCCGAGTAAATACAAATAAGGAGAAAATTCCAGCTTCTCCCTTTCCTCTTTTCGCTCATCCTCAACGCTCTCTTCTTTAATAACCTGCTTGTGAGAACGAAAACACTTGAAGCGATACTTTCGATCAATACATTTTGTAGGTCGCCCAGCAGGATCATGTCCAGAAAACAGAGAGACTGTTTAGCTAACAAAACAGGAATTTTTCCACAATATTTTTGTCGGCGATATAAGTAGTAACCTAGAGGTGTATGGAAGGTTTGTTTGCTGTGTACTAGACAATTAATGCATTATCTTGAATATATTCAAGAATGAACATAATGTTTTGTGTACAGGAAGTCTTTTTCATGAAAGACATTCGTTGTAAGGTTTGTCTCTGTTAATTGGGTCGCCAGCTTATTTTGCATCATTTGAATCGTCTGACATCAATGCTGGCACTTCAAAAACTTTCACTGAAGAAAAGTTATTGCCAAAAATCCTCATCATCATCCAAGTGTCACCCATCATTCTCTCACTTTCTGTGGCAACTAATGCATTTGTGGGCAAAAGCGGATGTCCCATCTTCGCTCAACGCGGCACAGCGCTTTTTTATTCCATTTTGTCGACTTTCTCGCATTGCCAAATTAACGACAATAGAAAGATCTTCGCCCAACTTCTGTTTAAAATTATTCGTTTCTCAAACTTTTGCAAATTTTTCATTTTGCAGGATTAGTGTTGGTTTAAAACCGTTACCTATCAAAGTTTTTGGCTTAGAGGGGTTACTGCTTGTGGTACCGACCGTACGCACCGAGGCCATTTTCAGAACGCAATCAAGGTCATCGCGTTTTCTTTTGTGGGTCAGTGCCCATTACTATTTTACGAGAATTCAGGCTTATTAAAGAGAAGATATGGAATTTTATCAGAGTTCCTGCATCAATATACAGTAGGAACCACATCATCACATTATACACTTACTTCGACGACTACTAGGACTGTTAATGCTGCTGAAGATGCAACACGAAAAAGCAAGTGTTTGGAACATGTTGGAGCTTTGTGAAAAGTGTTGACACAAAGTTTCTGTTGCGTTTCAGATACTGTAGAAAAGCCTCCAGGACATACTTCTGATCAAAAACATCAAGGCACTTCGGTGCCCGTGAGCAAAACGTCGTTGGAAAGTTTACCTGGTGAGTGGAAAAAAGTTCTGAACCAACCCTTCTTAATTGCTATACAAACGCTTATTGTTTCGAAGGTCGTAAGGTTGGTGGTGCTTTGGTGAAATGCAGCTAGCGAAGTAAATGACTAAACCTGCATCATGTCATGCCTGAGGTGGTTTTGGGTCCGTTCCCGGTATTCCGGTTCGAAAGAGGTTAGAAATAAGGCGTGGAAATTTGTAGTGCAGTTTCAGTAAAAAAGATTACTTTTTTGCTCTTTACTTTTATTTTGAAATTATTTTTTCACAGAGAAGTTTTTGTGGTGTTGATGCGAAACAATGTGAGACAAACTCAAATTGCCATCACCGTATCTTAAATTTTCGCTAACTAAATAGCGCCCATCCTGGTTTGGGAAAATAAAATTGTGGTCATCCAAGCATGTCTAGCTGTTGAACAAAAGAAACCAGAAAATGTGTATGTTTTGACCTTGGTTCTGTTTCCAGCAAACCGTAACAGAGCTGTGGTGATTAATGTTTGGTGTAGGTAGACCTTACAACGGTCATGGACAACAATCGTGCTTCCTACCGGCTACCGCAATAATTCTGCAAGTATGCATGTAGTTATGAAAGTGCTATGTAAAGGCTTGCAGGCGTAATGATAGAGGCAAACCAACATATTGCGAAACCTCATTTCATCATTGTGACAGGTCCGCAACCAACTGGGGGACAAAATGCGGTTGTTGCCCTTCCCGAAATTTTAAACAAAACTTTTAGGTTTGACAAAACATTCTGTTCAAGGTTTCACGTCAAATTTAAACCAAAGTTTTTCAAAGCTGTTTTACTGAGCACTTTCGGCTTTGTTTTGCATCGCCAAATCTGGGACGAGCCGTCTGTGGTCAAGTGTCCTAGACCAGGGTTTCTTAACCTGGGCTGCTAGCACCAACAGAGGTGCTGAAATTAATTTCAGAGGGTGCTGGGGAAAGTCACATGTGTGGCGGTCAAAGTTAAAAGGAATATGATGTACTGCACTTGTCTTTACTTTATCCTTATACTAACCAGGTGTTAGCCAATGGTAGGGGGTGCTGGACTGCTTAGACGTGACCAAATGGGGTGCTGAGGCAGAAAAAGGTAAAGAAACGCTGTCCTAGACTAATATTGCAACCTTGCTCAGGATAACTGGGTTGTCCGATACACAGGGGCTTGCTTTTTTGTTTGGTTTCATATACTTAGAAAAATGTTAGAAACCTGTGTTTCCATGACTTTCGTGATTTTCAGAGAAAATGGAATGGTGTAGTCAGAGTTATTTTGCAAAAATGTGCCTGAAAGCCTATAAATAGAAAATTGGGGTACTCAATATCCTAGGTTACTGGATGTGTGGCGACTTTTGTGCACCCTGCTACCTTAAAATTTCAATTTGACTTTAAGTGCAAAAGGTTTTGTGGCAGATACGACATAGAAAATTGATTTCGTGAAGAGTAAACTTACACCATGACTTGATATGAAGAAAAAACGGATCTAAAACGCGCATGGCGTTTTCTAAGCAAAAATAAAAATTTCCTTTAAAAAAACAGTTGTTTGGTGGTACACCGGTGTATTGTATAAAATTTGTATTCTATGAATGTTTCGCTCCTAGATACGATGTTGTTGTAAATGTGATTTAAAAATAGACGTCGGGAGGAAGTCAAAAATAATTGTTTCGGAAATAACGGTTGTCACATGTCCCAGGTAAACGTAATCAAATTTTGGGTTGCATTACACCCTTCATTTCTAGACTTGTATAACGTTTGAAGGATTCCTGAGCAGAGTGTTGTGCATATTTCAATTCATATGTCATAAATGTTTGTGTTTTGGTGCTGTCAGTGTTAGTGAGTTCCCTCTTTCCTTAGTTACGGTTAACCCGTGGCCAAGTCAGCAGATAATATTGCAGCTTCAGTGGAACCTACCTAGCAAAAATGCCCTATTTCCATTATGTTTACGTTGATTTAACATTTTAATTCAAGTTACGACGTTGAATCAACAGAAAAAGAGATATTTGGGTTGAAAATCTAGAGCAGCCCGCCAACATCTTATAGGCTTCAATTTTGGTTCTCAACTAGGAAAATGTTGCCGACCCTTGTGACCCCTGACCAGTGGCGTAACTGACGGGGGCAGAGGTGCGCGCCGCCACCCTGGCAAGTTAAATGTAAAAAATGGGTCCCCTCTTAGAGATTTAATGAACTGCAGCACCCCTGGTCTGAGGCTTCCATAGACTAACTAAGCTAACTTATTCAAGAGCCAGCGCACGACATTGACAAGTAGACGAATTAACCTTGTTCCTCAGGTAAAAAAGTATATTTTGAACAATTTTAAAATTGTTGGTCAGGTGGAATACGAGCACTTCCAATTTGCATACGTTAAACTTAAAATATAGCTGACCATGCGCCAACCACGCAACTCTTTCAGAATGCCTATTGCGCGATATTTCGGGAAAATCCCGATTTGAACGTGGACTAACGTGATCATTGTGACGTAACAGAAGCTTGGATTTACGTAAACACATGAAATTACAACGGGCAAGTAACGAAGGACAAGATGGACAAATAGGAAAAAATCCTGTCTTTGCCAAAGAGCACGCTGGTCTTGCTCTGGCACTAATACACAAAATATCAGGTCGCTCAACGACAAAAACACCGGGTGGATCACTGGTTTTGGGCCGGGGGCAAATGCCTCTTTTTCCCCTCAGATAATCTGCCACTGGTGCAGGCTCAAACGAAAACACACTCGAAATCCAGAGAACTTGTACTCTGTTTGTGTATATGACGCATCTATTCTGATAAGCTGTCAACTAAACACAGTAGTTGATGTGGCTGTGCGGAACGACAAATTTGTGATGTTGCGCTTATACGTAGTTGTTGTTGGTGGTGGTGGTGGTGGGTACTTGGAAAAAAATACGAGCGAGCTCGTGTTGGTTGCTGTGTTTTCGTTTAGCTAGTAAGACTTGTCAGAAGCATCTTGCGGTAATAGTTTTGCTGAATGCTGAACCTAAGTCCACGCGAAAATTTGATAAATTATGAAGTTCAAAAGATGCAGGTTCATCTTTATTTAATTGCGCTGTAATCACATGATTTTTGTAGTTATCACACGTAAGCATACCATTCTCAGATTTGATAAACTGCACGTATTATAGAAAATCAATTGAATTCCGTACGTCAACAGGCAGGGACAATGACTTGCTGTATTTATCAGGCCCGTAACTAGCTTGGGATACCAGACGGGGCTAAGAGTTTTCTGAAAGGGGCCCCATTTTTATGTCCAACACATTTTTCCAGAGGGGCGAAAAATTTTAGGGGGGATTCTACCCCTTCTGGTTTACGGGCCTATTATTTATTCATTTTGTGCTTGCTTTGACAGCAGGAATGAGACAGTAGCCACGATACGAATTAGAATCATTTCATTGGCACAAACAACGAGGACTGACTGCAGCGAACGACACGAACAATCTACCATTTTCGTTCCATACGCAAACGTGCTTGCCGGGATAAGTGTGTTGGGTTGACTTTCAACGCAAAGGGAACAGTTACATCTAAAGGTTTACGGCAATTGCACTTTCAGAGAAGAGGAATTAAATCACGGCCCAGTTTCTTGACATTCAGGCCAAATCTTCGCGCTCTCTGTTAAACGTCTGCCTGCACGCCTTTGATTCATAATGCCCTTACATTTGCAAAGAAATTCATCTCTTTACAAAATTATGCTTAGATCTTGTATCATGCAACTTATCCAAAAGCCGGATGTAAGCTGTGCTCAGCCTCAGTTTAATAATATTGCATTCAATCCAATTCGTGGTGCGTGTCAGTGGCGTAGCCAGGCCAAAAATTTTTTTTGGGAAAAGATTTGGGGGCTATAATGTTTGACTTTAGGCGAGCCACAGTATTTTTGTTTAGAACGCCGCTTCTCAAAGCATAAAATGACGAGATATGCTAAAAATTTTGCGGGGCATGTCACCCTGAGCCCCCCCTGGTTACGCCTATGGTGCGTGTAGTCATGACAAGCAGTAGTGCAGAGCAAAATTGTTTCAGCGGTTTCCTCGCAACAGCAGCTAGTCCGACGCTGTTTGTCAGTGTGAATTTTGAGTTCAGAAGACTTCAAAAGTCCTAAACTTGAATATTGTTATAATTCCATAATGCTTCTACAGCTTATTTTCGCAGAACTCGTAGAATATGGCATTCTGCTGCAAATCACCAGACAATTAAGCCATTTCCAATTCGAACGCTAACATCTTTAATGTAAAAGCCCTTCCCAACACCTGGATCGACTTGTTTTTTCGGTTTGTTGAGTTCCTTTCACTCGTAGAAAATTAGCAATGTTGCCAAACTATAATACACGATTAAATGGAAACAGAAAAGGTGAACTGCAGATTTCCGCTATGCTTGCATAACTGCTTTTGGGTCAAGCTGTTCTGAGGTGCTATACCTTGACGGTATTCACTATAATTTAGGTTGCAATGTAACTTAACACCTGCAGTCTATTATGAGCAAGTTTAATAATCATGTAAAAAATTATTCCGCCCAATTTTTAAACCTTAATTTTTGCTGAGTTATGTGACCTGACGTTTTCTAATTACAGCAGTTGTGTGATCACTGAGCGACCAGAACTGCTTTCATTGATTTCTATGCTAATCTTTTATACAAGGTCTTGTTTTGAAAATTTGCTCACGGAGTTGTAATACGTTTTCTCGTTGCTGCTTTTGAGATAAACAAATAGCATATGGTAAAACGCAAAATAAAGCGTAAAAAGTTATTTCAGATGTGTTGCTAAAACGTTTGAAACAGTGCTTTCGTTTAGCTTATTTTTCTGGCTTTTTTAACTCTGAAATAAACTTCTCTGTAGCTTTCTGCCAGCCGACGACGGTTAGAGGTTACACATTTCCAGAAGCTCTGGCGAATTCGGTAGTTGTTTCAAAAAAGAAATGTACAAGTGGTGAGTTGATCTAAAATTTTATATGTTAAAAACGCTGCACTGAGAGTCTAATGTAATAGTTCGAAAAATAGATATGCGACCACTCTCAAGAGGAGCTTGTGTGGTAGAGGAAAAGAAAGCACTGTCTTTCTGACAAGCATACCGCAAGCTTTGTAATTTAGGAAACATAAACAAAATGTAACAAAACCAACTATTTGTATACTTTCCACCCATCACCGCAGTTCCAACAATAATTTAGTAAGTGCTGCGGTGCGCATAGTAAAGGCAGTCGCCCTTTGTTTTCAGTTCAAAGACAAGTGGCAGTTTTATGAAAAAAACTCGGCATTCTCACAGAACACTTCAATATTGATTTGTTTGTTTTTTTGTTGTCAAGTAATTAGTCTCGACCTTCGTGGAGACTAATTACTTAAACATAGATATGTGTAAGTCCGAATCATCGCAAAACCATGAAAGTAGATTCCGGTCGAATGACTCCTCGAAAGTTTGCAGCAAACCTAGTGTTTTAATAAGTTTTGTGGTTTTGTTTTTTCAATATCAAAGTTGTTTTGCTTTTGAAACCATAAAAAAACGATTGACCCAAAGAGAAGTTATGCCTGTTTGCTTAGTATGTACTTTTTCCTTAGTTTATTTTCTGGGAAATGTCAAGTTGTGTGCAAATGTAAACACACCTCACTTAAAAACTCATGTGTATAACGGCAGTCAGGAATATGTGTTTTGCGGTCTTTCGTGTTGAGGCACTGCACTATGTGACTCACAGCACGCTTACTGGTGGGTTTACTTCAGTTGTGTGCGTCGTGGTCTTGCTTTGGTTGCCACCTGGTTCGATGCACGTGTTTTGACTGCAGCTATAAAGTATTGATGTGTTTCACCATGACGTCTGCTCGTCAGAATCATCAACGAGAACTCATCAGTGCTCTGCTGATGCGATGCACGTTTCTGTAATTTTGGCATCAATCCAGTTAGCTCGTTTCGTGACTGGAAGCGATGGGAGAAATTTAGGATTGTTCTGTTGTAAACTGATCATCTGGAGCAAGATTTGAAAGTTGTTTGGTCTGCAACTTAAATTTCACAAGCAGATCATTTTTCGGACAGGACGTGTGATTTTTTGCAAAATTCGTTTTACTTCGTCCAGACCTCCATAGAAGACTTGGTCGACTGAATTATGCGGTTAACTGCAAACTTTCTATCTCATTATTTGATGTGGGAGATGAGCGTTTTTTAAGTAGTTATTTTTTCAGCGCGCTGGTGACTTCACGATGTTCTACTGTATTTAATTGCTTTCACGTAGTCATCCCCGAAAATATCGGCTTTGATTTCCTTTATCTGATTGCCTGCAACTGCAGCGTATTTGTGTGTCAGTATTCAAGTTGATGGCTTTCGACGGCGATAACCACGCAAGGCAAACGCATAACATCAATCCAGTCAAGGGGTTCCCAAGCTTTCTCTGACCATGTACCCCTTCAGCATTTCGACAGATGAACACGTACCCTTAAATTTTCTTATGACAAAATATTTTATCGTGATTAATCATAGATATATTTAACAATATGCATATAACGGTTTTTGAAAGTAATATTCACTGATATACGTATAAAGAAATATTTCGAAATGAAAGATATGTAAATATATATTTCTCTTCTATTGAAACTTTAAGTACCCCTTCAGATAGGCAAATGTACCCCCAAGGGTAAGGGTACGTGTACCCCAGGTTGGGAACCTCTGATCTAGTCAATGATGAAGGGCAGGTCTTCTCTCTGAAGTAAGAGAAAGTCTTAAATTGCTCACGCGATACAAAGCTTCAAAGATACACTCAACACTTTTCGTCCGTTAACAAGCTTTTCAGACATATACCGTCCTTATTTCTGAGATATGTCCTTATTTGTGACTTGCGTCTTTATTTTTTCTTATTTTCTGTGGCATAATATTTTAATAGGCTGTATCTCATACAAGAGATATGTCTCTAGACATAGATCTTTTCCATTTCATCATAAACATTTTAAAATCAAGATTTTGTCACGTCATAAAAGCAGGTCCTACGAGAGGGGATACAAGAGATACATCGTACCCGGGCCCGTAAGATACTGGGACCCGGGAGGATGAAACTATGCACGCTAAGTTTTTCTGTAATCAACCTAAAATTACTAGTGTAAGTCATTTGCCAGTATGACAATTAATTTATCTGTAAATCTTAGCATAACTGCTGTTGTATCTATATTCTGACCACTATACAAACAAGCTATACACGTTTCTACGAGTGCCCCAAAAACTAGATGGGCCCGGTATCAGTATTCGTATCCCCTGGTCACATTTCTCTCAAAGGCATTGCATAAAAGCAGTGAAATCTTACAGCACAAAGACGTAACGCATTATCAGGCATTGTTGGCATACTAAGCCATCTAGGCTGGTTAGGATTTTTGGGAAGGCTAATTTTTTAGTGAAGGCTTAGCATATTTAATTGATTAAAGAACATTGGCAAGCGAAAAAAACGCTATCCGTGCCGAGTACGAGAAAGAATTCGTGATGCTGGAGTTTGTTTCTTATAAGAATGTTCCAGTGGTTTTCAACCTGGGGTCGCGACCATGACGGGGGTTGTTTGCCTTTTTTGTAGGGGTCGACAGAGCTTCTGATGAAAATATTCATAATTTCTTCCACAGCATAATTTATATTTCGTATATGGAACCACTTCTTATCGTAGCTGAAATAATAGGATCACCTGGCAAAATTGATAGCCTACTTTTTCATTCAAAATTGCTTTTTAATTGTGATTATGACCATTGCAAAGTTTTCAGCGTGATTATGACCATTGCAAAGTTTTCAGTGTGATTATGACCATTGCAAAGTTTTCAGTGTGATTATGACCATTACAGTACTGCTGCGTTTGGCAACGCACGAATATATCTGTGACGTGAGAATGTGCTATGTTTGTAAATTAGATATCTGAATGCGGTAGCTAACTTGGAAGTTATTCTAGTTTTCAAAGAGTTGTGCTGCGAAGTGGCACGGGTCACTCTCATTGATGCTACCATGTGCATGAATTTAATCAATGAGTCTTTGTTCAACATAGTGATATCCTAAGTTATTTTTAGTCATTGTGATTTTCTATTGTGCAAACACAACAATCACAACTGCATTACATATACCTGACTGAAATTTTTCGGAAGCAGGTCGTTAGGTTAAATTGGGTTACAAAATGGGTCGCTGCATGAAAAATGTTGAAAACCATTGGAATAGACATTGCTGAAGCAGATTGTTGCTGGAGATAAATGCGCAAATATGTGATCTGACGTTAGTGGTACAAAAACAAACAATTTAACAGAAAATTGTTTCACTCAGGACAGGAAAATTGGTTTTCCCAAGTCGTACATATTTGGTTCGAGACCGGTGGTAACCTAGCATATGCCTGGTTCGTCTGCTTTTCTTCATTTGACATTCAAACATACAGGAACGTAAACAGACAGCAAACTGCATGTGCATGGAGCTATTGTAAAAGCCTGGTTAGAACGCAATGGGGTGAACTCGTATCGAACAATGGAACTAAGCGTTCGCAATTCAAAAAGGAAATGAACGACCAGCATCAAGACGGCCACTGTGCTGCCATATCAAATTTTAACGTGCCACCTTTTAACGTGTACTTGGTATCCACTTCAAAGTGGATCACACCTTTAAAGAGTGTGATTTGCTTTATAAGTATTGTCTCAATTAATTTCGAAACAACCATCTGTTTTGACAAAAATCAAACAAATACACCGTTTCAAACAGTTTGAAAAAATTATATTTTTCTTGTCAACTTCAACTGCATGCTTTTTTAATCGAAATTACACATCTTTGACCACAAATCCTTTTTGGTCTTTCAAAAGATAACTGTTGCTTCACCAGGTTTCTCCTTCGGGTCAATTACGTGCGTGCAAACAACTTCTGCTCAGCTTGCCCAGTATGACAACAGAAGTCTTGTTGTTGCTGAATGCGGTGCGACTCTTCAAGGAACTTTGCTGGAGGTTATTGGCTTTCGTAAAGTCACTAAATTAGATAAGATTTTAACGTGCTACGCGGTATCCATAAACATCGAGTTTTAAGAATCACGCATCACAACAAACATTGTTCGCAGACTAACAAGAAAATGCAAATGCTAGTTGGAGGGACAAAAATTAACAAACTTCAAATAATAAAATCTTACTTTCTAAAATCTACCGGATCACTCTTGATTGCACGTTTATTACGGTCTTTAAATACGTTTTCCATTCAGTGTAGCATTTTACTACAGTTTTCTTTAGACCTTACCCAGCAAACTGAACACTAAAAGTGTACGGAGAGTCAGTGATCAGTTGGTTCTCCTTACATCCAACTCATCAAAACTAACTTCACATGAATTATCGGAGACCGTTGTGTTCATTAAAAACGTGGCTAACCTTACCACGTCATCGAAAATACAGGTAAGATTTCAGTAACTTTGACTTAATAGGGTTTGCGGCAAGAAAACAAATGTCCAAGTCGTTGCTGTGAAAAATGACAAGGGAAAATATTTGCGGCTGTTTCTTGGGTAGATGAGGCGATTAGTAAGTCGTTGGTTTATATCTTGGTGTGCCAACGGTGCAGCTGGTTATAAGCAGAATTTGCCTTTTCGTAAAGTTAGCGTAAAATAAAAATGTTTTTATATTATTTCCCATAATTTTTACTCCTGCTTGGAATCTGTGAGGGTACTGATCTAGCGCTTTTGCGCGGGCGTTGTCAAAAAATCAACATAGATACTGATTAGCAATTCCTTTATTTTTGTGTTTTAGAGGTAAATTTTGGACGGTAGGCCTAAGCGATTTTCTCGAAAAACTACAAAATTGATTTAACCTATCCAATCACGCTGCTTATACTATATATCGTACCTGCTGAGGGGTAGCCACAGCACCATCACATAAGAATTATGAAAAGCATGGCTTCATTTTGTGTCAGCAGAAACGAATCCACACCGAAACAATAAACCTTGTTCTTTATACACAGTGCTATTGAGGCCAGTGCAGATTAGTTTAAGGTAAAAAGAGAAGTTTCGTACAAGCAACCCAAATCGCCACCTATGGCATTATCACTGCTATTCGTGATGCACCTCTCCATCCTGTAGTTTCTGCCTGTATTTTCACTAAAGGTGAAGGGAGTGAGGAACAAGCTATGAATTTAGGATTGTCGTTTTCCTAATGTTAAGCCACTTAAAAAGAAGCTATTGAGAGGGTGCAGTGTCCTTTATAGAAAGTTTTATTGCAATAGCATTCACTTACATGTTGGCGTTTCCCTTATTCTATGTCTGCCATGCAAACGCCTACAGGAGGTAGAGAAAACTGCAATAATCAGCGAGTTAATTATTTCTCATTTCTCCACTGGTAGGTTGTTGAGTTTCGCTTTTTACTATATCTACATATTCCACCTAGTGAGGTTGAACTGAGACCAGCCATGTTAACAATGTTCTGTTCCAACTGGAAATGACTATGTTTCCATACGTGAACAATTTATAACTATTTGTTTTTGTGCGCAGTTAACTGGTGCTGCTTTACGTTCTCTTGTCGCTGTTTCGTCTCATCTTGCTCAAGCTCAACCTTGGAAGGGTCGTAAGCCACAAGCACCTTCAACGAGCTTGGCGGAGACGAGATTGAGGCAAGCCGTTCCTCGGTCGCTTGCTGTGATGGCGCAGCACGCAATCCTCACACAAAACCAGACAAGTCTCCATGTGGATTCTGGGTCGGTTCTGCTTCAAGTAAGTTGAGCCAGAGCAAAAATTTTGCGAAATGGAATAATGCTGCCTGTGTGATCATAAGTCACTTCCGTTATTTTTAAAACGAGTTGCTCTTCACAATACTTTGTTTGCTTCACAAGATCGTTTCCGCTTCAAATTCTCTGTGAAGAATGTTAAACTGCCGCCCACAGTCTTTGCCGTGCCCGTGAATGATAACAGGCTGGTAAAGCCACAGGGGCAATGGAGCGTTTTAGTGCGTAGCAGGAGCGTATAAAATAAACGGATAAGTCTCACGCACAAGCTGGAATGTTCAACAGTTCTGTTATACTTCAAAACTTCACTTCTCTGCGTCTCTAAATAAAATTTCGATAACCTATCCAGTGATCTCTCATTACGTGTTGTGTAAAAATGCATGGTGTTTGTCACTTCACAATTATCTCCTGGGAAGGTAAAACTTGAAATCATTTTCTGTGAATGCTTTTTGGTTTTGTAATGTAAGGATTAGAAAGTAACAAGTTGTTTAAATTTGATCAGTCAACTTTAAGTACAGTTGCTTCCAGCTCTGTTTTTTCCTAGAGCAATTAGGTTCCGAGTCTGGCGATCAGAACTGCTCTGATTGTCGTGAACCCCAATCTGTTCAAATTCTTGCAAGCAAGACTGCATTTCGCCGGAATATATTGAAACTGTTAGGCTAGCTTTCACAAGTTAAAATTCAGTTAAATTAAAATAACAACTCTCTTGCAAAACCTTGTTAATTTCCATGAATTGTAAACAAATCTCTTTCAGACTGTACGCTATAACATGCTGTTTAAAAACAGTTATCTGGCAAGAATTTTAAAGATGAAAATGCACTACTTACGACACAACGCAAATTTCTTGAGTAAATACGTAAAACATGGTTACATACTTAAAAGACTTAAAAGTCAATGATATTTTTCTCCTAGATTAGTTTTGATTGAGTTATGCATTGGAATATATCTCAAGAATCTGCGCAAATGCACTTTTTCGCAACAGAGAAAAGCATCACACACAGTTTCATTCCCGAATAAAGACATCATTTGTATGTAAAACTATATCATTTTTATCCTAAACATTTGAGCAAAGTTCGAAAAATAGTAGGAGGCCGATGAGACTTGAACTGAAAAACTAGTTTGAGAAAACAGCAAAGAAGTTAATTGATTTGTTTTGTGATTGCAATTTTAGTGACATCTATATGTTGATTGACTTAAAAAATATTTAATGTTAAAAGCCACTGCAGATGGAAGTACTAAGCAAGCACGATTAAAAAGCACAAACTTTTATGACGAAAAAGTAAAGAGAATTTTTCAAATCATCAAAGCTTTTTTTTCATAAATCATTTTTGACGATTGCGAACGTCCGGGGCAATGTGAAAATTTGTTTCGCATCGTTTTTGCAATAAATGCGTTATCTACGAAATATTGTCATACGTTGGTAGTATTGATTTTGTTACCGTTGGTGCGCAGTTCTTATTATCTCAGAAACTACTGTATATATTTACCAAGTGGGTGCAACAGTCATAGAAAACTAGCAAACAATAAAGTTTTCATAACTGGCTGTGCATTTTCATGTTTTTCCAGTGTTTTGAAAATGCGAAACTTTTTTTAGTGTTGAACTTGTACTGCTTGCAATCCTGTGTGTAGTTGCAGTTTTTGCAATTGCTAATGGCACGCCACCTGTAAGTGAATATTGCTGCCGGATGATTAACTCCATGCCACTTTCAGCTAAACCAGTGGTTCTCAACATTTCTTAGCCCACATGGACCACCTTTTTCAAAATATATCCGATGGACCACTTTGCTATGCTGACACCTCATGAACAACTAGTCGAAACTGTATTGCACATATATGGTCTTACATGATTTATTGTACAGAAAAGGTTACAAGTTGCAAGAACGTTTTATCAGGGATTTATGAAACTCTCTTGAACCATTAGAAATTCCAGGTGGACCGCTGGTGGTCCACCTGGACCACGTTGAGAATCAGTGAGCTAAATTAAAGGATTAACTTACATGCATTGTCGGTTTCTTGCTCTGCAGAACTGTCTGTGACATTGCACTTTGCTTCATGCAGGTTCAGAATCATGCAACAGTCGCAGAAATGACTTTTCACCCCATTGTCTTCGAACAAAATCGCTTCCTTCGTCCCGTCTCTGTGACTCTACCAAGCAGTGTGGTTTCTCAAGCTCGAATGTTGCAAGCGACCCGACGGAAAAGGGATAATGTTCAACAAAACTTAAGATCCACCTTCATTTTTTACAAGGACGGGTCGTTTTTCAGAACAGAAGAGAATGTTTCTTACGTGAGTAAATGTTTTGTCAACTTACATCAAATTTGTTCCAACTGGGCTTAGAGTTTTCTATAGTTATCAAAATACTTCCATCAAAATTGATTTTACTAGAACAGCTGATGCCCATAGGTATAACCGAAGATATTTTAATATTATTCAGAACTGGCACGGCTAGTTGTGGATCAAATTCATTTTTTCGTCTTAACCGACTACCCCATAAAGGGTCCAAAGCAGGGGCGTAAAGGGTCCAAAGCAATATACTTCACTCTTCGCGGTAGTAATATACGGAACAACTGCAAAATTTCAATAGATCTTGTGTGGCTCTTACACTGAAATTGACTTCCGCTGCAGGTTGTATCGCTTGACTTGGGTGTCAATACCACTTTGCGAAACCTCAACGAGTCCGTAAGAATACAGCATCTTGGAGTTGACGCGAGATTTGAAAAAACACCTGTTCCGGACAACGCATACAAAGTACGTGATTTTATCTCCACAATGCTTTTTATGCAAAGCGTTCACTGTTCAGACTTTGCAGGGTACACGAGGTGCAGGTTCATTCTTCATGGTTTTAGATAAAGAGTTGTACATAAAACGTCGAATGTTTTTTGTAGGTGCTTCCGGTGTAGAAGTGTGATTGAACTGTTTTTGATAGATCGAAGCCTCGATGTATTACTTAGTAATGTAATTTAATTTATTAGTTTGTGAGCAGACACGAAGTCCATAGTATGAACACACACACTCTGCAGAACGCAGGTTGAAAAAAACAGACAAAACGGAACGTAGTACAAAGCATTGAAGCCGGTGGAATCTCAGGATTACAGACACTTTTTGCAACTGCATTGAAGACAGAACCATAGGGTTACAGACACATTCTTAACACTATTATTAGATAACACGTAACACTTGTTACAGCACTACTGCGGAGTAGGGCGCTAATTCCTAAATTGGACTAGTCTAGGTAAAATGCGAAAGCATTGTGGCTTGTCATGCCATCGATCAAGCGGACACTGCAAAGTTCGATCACTCATTCACGGAATAAAATGCTATTATAGTGTTCAAAGAATAGTGACGAGTACAAACAATCTGACTGCATCAAAGCACGTAACCATACGTTGTTAGATTTTCTGCATCTTTCGAGAAACAGGTACTTGTATTTACGTAGCAGAGCCTC
>Ga0210059_1005276_pt1 | contig 20821 bp, 13 predicted proteins | sample Ectturendosymbi2_FD_188042 | JGI IMG/M metagenome (GOLD analysis project Ga0210059, IMG submission 188042) | Ecteinascidia turbinata endosymbiont from Florida, USA - Sample 2 (SPAdes) (version 2) | ecosystem: Host-associated > Tunicates > Ascidians > Unclassified | place: Key West, Florida...
TTTTTTCAGTCTAAACTACTAGTCTTCACGAATCTTTAGAGGGTTTGAACAGCTCTCTAGCCTATTCTAACAGCGAGTTATGGCCATATCCAAAAGGGGTGTTATTCCACCCTGGTTACCTTTTTTAAGGGTAGGATTTTTGACTACTTTTTGTTTTTTGTGGCATAATTTTTCATCCAGATATGCTTGAATGTCAATCTAGGGCTCTAAAGACTCGTGAGATAGCCTAGTTTCATAAAAATATTTGGGCCAAAACGTGGGCCCATTAGATGGGTGTCCAGGGTCGTGCAAAGTAGGCTATAAAAATGCGAAAACACCCCACTTGTGACACCCCCCAAGAGAACCCAAAACTGATAATTATTTTTTTGACTCGAAACTACTAGACTTGCTGAATCCATAGAGGGTTTGAACGCCTCTCTAGCTATAGCGGCTGGCGAGTTATAACCAAAAAACCTAGAGCCAATTTATTGGCTATTGCTGTTGTTAAAGGATGCTCATGCTGTAGACGAAAATTTGTAAGAGGAACTATAAGCAAATCAGTATTTTCATCACCATTTCACATGATGTATTTGCATTCATATGTCTTTTTGCAATTTAGCATTTCTGTTTTTTTTGTAGGAAAATGTTTTTTTTTCAGGTGCAAGTCTTTTGAGCCTTCGATCGACTTTCTAGCGTTTCTGGTTCAAAAGTTATGATCTTACATAAACAAATTAATTGATTATCTAATTACCCAATTAGTAAAAAATTTTTACTAACTTAGATCATAACTCTTGAACCCGAAACCCCAGCAGGTCATCCAAAGTATCAAAAGACTTGGATTGTAGCCTAGAATCCAATAAAAACATCACCGAAATACTACCATCTAACGGTTGGCGCCCAGGGCCAGGTGAAGTTGGCCAAGGTGGTCAAAGAGTCCTCCACTTAAGATGTCACTGACAAAAAACCCGCACTCTCCAACCAAAAAAATTATTTTCGAGTGCAAACTACAAGACTTGCCGCATCTTTTGACGCTTCGCCCAGGTCCGTAACCCGTACAGGAGCGGAGATATTCCCACGCAAAGCCATGTGCGAATCAGCTGTTTTTTTGCGAACCGCTTGAATTAACCTGGACGTCAAAGTGTTAAGTTATTTAAGTCATCTTCTGCATAAACATATAAGCTTATTCAATTGAGTTCATTGTACAAGTAGCTAATCCCCAGAAAGGCAACGCAGTGGAATGTGTATTAGCAAATTACAAAAGATTAATGACAGATTAGACTGTGTTGCTTTTGTGGAGACTAGTTACTTGAATACAGGTACCATATATTTCGGAGCATGAGGCACTGTTTTAAAATCCGTATATTCGGCGCACCAGATTATAAGATTCATAAGTCAAACTGTATTAAACTCTTTCACAATAACTCCCGAGTGCCAGAGTCACCACTGGGAGTTAAATCTTTCATTACATATGAGGGAATTTAATCTGTCACACATGCCTGATTCGCTAGATACGAATAAAATAAAAGTTGTGCACGTGTTTGATTCAGTGTATGCCAATGTAGCCATTAGCCTTGCAGAGTAATACAATCTGTAGTATGTACTAGCTTTGAACCACATAGGTTGCTCATTGCAATTGTTGACGGTTTATTACCAGGGCAACCAAAAGTCAAAATTTATCTGCCTTCTTTAAAGTTTATTAAACGTCCACAAACCAGGTTTCTTAAAATATTATTAAGTGTATTGAAGGAATGTTTCACCATTGCAATACGTACTCGAACATCTTTATGACATCGTGCATCACTGGTGATCCGCGACCATAAGTATTTGAACTTCTGAACTTGATTCAAAGTTATCCCATCAATTTTGATTTTGTAGATTAAGATGCTTTGTGTTGTCATTATGACCATGTACTCTGTTTTCTTTGTGTTTCTTTCCATTCCGTAATTTTTACTATGGAAGACCACCTGATCTATTAGTTCTTGGAGCTTGTTTTCCGATGTTGCGAGCAGAACAGTATGTCTGTATAATGAATATTGTTGATGTTGGTGCCACCGATTGTAATCCCATCAAGGTGTTGAATATTGCAAAATATTATTTTACTGTACAAGTCATATAGATCTGGTGAAAGAACACACCTTGTCAAACTCCTGTCTCAATTTTTGTCCATTCTGTGATTTCATTTCTAACTCAAACAGCAACAGTTTGTTCATAATATAAATTTTGAATTATTCTCATGTCTCTGTCATCTGTATTTATCAAGTCTAAAAGTTCCATTAATTTCGAGTGATCTTTGCGGTCAAATGCCTTCTTATAATCAATGAGGCACAAGAAAAGATCTTGGTGCACTTGTACAGCTCTCTCAGCTATCATTCTCAATAAAAAGGTTGCATTTCTAGTTCCTTTGTTTTCCATGAATTCATACTGGTGTTCCGAAACTTCCAAGTGAAACTTCCTAAGCATTATGATTTTGAGTAGGATCTTAAGAATATGACTCATTAAACTTATGGTTCTGAGATTGTTACATTCAGTCGAACCTGATGTTTTGGGGAGTGCTACAAAAATCGATTTAGACAAGTAGAAGAAGAATAATGGAGTAACCGAGTACCTAAAAATAAATACATGGTGACTGTGAGTGTTCTAGGTTGATACATAACAAAAACTAAGTAAAATGCACACTTGCTTTCTTGGTTTATCAGTGCTTTTCATATACTAATGTAGTCTGTAAAAGCCATGTGGCCTGGGCAAAAAATACTTACGTGTTTTCTTGCTACCGTTCTGTCATGCTATGTAAATATTGCCAAGTGAAGGCTCATCCTTTGTTGCATTTTTGTCAAGTGATGTTGATTTTTGTGTTTGGAAAACTGCCAATAACAGTAAAAGATCGGTGAAATTAGTTGGTGATGCGTGCTTTGCGCCTATATGTTTGGCTGGCAAGTTGCAGGTTTGCCATCTGATTTATTAAACGTTCTACTTCATATTTTTGAAAACTCTTTGCTTTACATTGTGAGAAATTGTAAGAACACATTTACAAGATCACATTCACCATGGTGATGCATGCGCAGTGTACTTCACTCTTGTTTTCTTTCAAATAACAAAATCGAAAAATATGTTGACTACCCCAGCCCAAGTGGGGCAAAGTTAAGTCCTCAGCCCTGGCTAAATTTACTGTTTTGTTTGTTTACTGCCTCTATCCCAAAATGTGAAGCTGTGTCTAGTTTTCGAAACTTAAAAAAAAAATTCCATAAAAACACTCTCATCGTGTAATCTCTCGTGGCAAAAGCCAAAGCAACAATGGTAAGAGCTGAACCGACAACCACTTGTACAGGAAGTATATGAACTTCTACTCAATTAGGTTCACCAACCATGCTGCTAGTGCTGTGGAACTCAGCGTTTGTATGGTTCGAGTGCCAAAATATTCCCAGAGAGTTTTTGCTGCCGGCGGCAAAATAGTCACTACCTTAATGAAATTAAATCTCATTTAGCAAGAAATTGTTCAATGATTTAATTTTGCGCAGTGGTGCATCTAGCCTAGCAAAAGGGGTTTGTCGTGGAACGGCATCTTTTGATAATACATTTCAGAAAAAGTAGAGATTTTATGTAGGTTTCCTAAGATCCAGTCAATCTTAGCTACTAGCCTAACGCAACTAGCTATTTAGACAGTGGTACTGTAGAACTCAACTGAAAAGTTTTCTTGGGCTGATATCGATGTTTTTCGTTGTTGGTAAGTGGTGCCAATACTGATATTTTTGTATGACTCAAACCACAGTTGAAAGACACTGCTTGACATTTTTTCCTTCAGTATACAGACCACAGCAGACCATTGTGCAGGGTATCAACTCAAAGTAGAATCCCTCTTAGAAAGCTCCTACCATTCCAGAATAGTTTGACATACTTGGGCATCACTCTTGAGGATCGAAGTCTTACTTTCAAAAACCTCATCCTGAAATTGAAAACAAAAGTTTCATCACGAGTTGCCTTGATAAAGTGCCTTGTGGGTCTGAGCTGGGAACGCTCATTCAACATGCTCAAAACCTCAACAACTGCTTTGGTACATGCTCCTGCAGAATACTGCTCCCAAGCTTGTACCAAACTGCTCTTACACATAGATTGGACTTCCAGCTAAATGAAGCCATGCGTACAATCTCAGGGTTGCATGAGATCTACCTCTATAGACTTCTCTTCCCTTCTGGCATCCCACCTACTGCTCGAAGAAACATGGCATGTCCACAGCTACATCTCAAAGCAACAAGTCCCGACAACCTGCTACATGAAACCATGCACGTACAGCGCACTCCCAACAGACTTCGCTTGAGATGCCCCTTAACACTTTTGTACCTGGGTTAATTCGAGCGGTTACCACAAAAACAGCTGGATCACACGTGACTTTGCTTAGGATTTCTCTGGTCCGGTAAGCGCTACAGACCCAGTCAAAAGCTCAAAAGACTTGGCAAGTCTTGTACTTTGAACTCGAAAAAAAATTTTTGGTTGGGGTGTTCGGATTTTGTGTGAGTGACGTCATAAGTGGAAGACTTTTAGGCCACCCTGGCCCTGAGCCCAAACTGTTGGATGGTAGTATTTCGATAATGTTTTTATTGGAAACTAGGCTACAATCTGAGTCTTTGGCCCAGCAGCTGGGCCCTAGGCCAGGTAACATGAGCCAAAATGACCTAAAAACTACTTCACTTATGATGTCACTCTAAAAAAATACGCAACCCCAACCAAAAATTGTTTTTTGAGTGCAGACTAGATGACTGGCTGATCCATTTGAGCCCTTGAACAGCTCTCCAGCGCAATCGGCGGAGGAGCTATGGTGTTGGTAAGGCAACTGACAACTGCTGGTTTCAGGCCGATTTCAAAGTACGAATCTATCGTACCCGGCTCTCAAAGTTTTAAGATCGTTCATGGAGAACTTACAAACCACAAACCAACTTTATAATAAATACTACGGCCAAAGCAAACGATACAACTGACATCTTGCAAACGTTTCGATAACAACTGTTATCATCTTCAGTGCATAGCAATAGTCCACCAGTCATATCCCCAAACACTGTACTCTGCTGTCCTGACTATGCAGCATCACGAACACCACAAATGAAAATCTAATTGAATACCTTTGTAATTCTTCTTTTTGGATCTAACCACATAGGCCTACTACCTGTCAGCTCTGCATACAAAAGAAGAATAAACAAATGAAATAATTATACTAAGTTTTAAATGAAAGAGCAGATTCTGCTAAGTTAGGAACATATTACAAAAATTAGCTATAAAATATACAAATGACACAAGCATGAGAGCAGCAAAGAGTAGTTATGAAGATGGCATTGCATAATGCGCGACTCATCACAAACCCTGATGAATCATCATTTCACTGCGATGACAAACTGTAAAACATCAAATTATGTGCAAACCTAGGTAATTAAAACAGTTGACAACCACAGCACATACCCTGATTTGTTCACAGGCAGTCATCTGGTTGCCACGCAAAAACATGTGATTGAATGTTAAGTCATAGAGAGATTTATTTAGACGATTGCGCAGCAGTCTGTGTATTACGCAGTACTTGATGAAGTTGGAGGGCTGTGAGGAACAGGACAAACGATTTTCCTCAACCAGAGACAAAGGAGCAATTTCAATTTCTGAACACTCAGTGTGGAACAATAGTGTGGCTTTTTTGGGCAAGTATTTCCCGATATATTGACAATTTTGCTGATGTGATACGTTGGCAACATTGCTATATTGGCTGATATCAGCATGCTTCAACCATACACCAATCAGAACACTGTTTATACAAGCGCTAATACAATTAATGCTGACAATCAGCTATGTCTGTGGAACACTCTATCGAGATTGAGGTTGTTAACAAGATACTTGTGAAATCACTGTGGAGAGGAGCAATTGAGTTCAATTGCTCTTATGGTCTTGCATCGTGATGTAAAGTAATATTACACTGTAGACCCGATATAACGTGATCCAATATAACATGGAATCGAATATAACGCGGTTTGAGTATGGACCCCGATTTCTTATTTTATTACGTTACGTAATTTGTTATGTATCAAAACACCTTGGTATAACGCGACTCACTTATAACGCGGTCTGATGTTGTGGATTCTGACATCTGCGTTATACCGGGTCTGCAGTGTATATGCGAGAAATTAGTGTACAAATTCTTGTGCAGTAAACAGTGTTGTGAACTGTCCATGCCAATAGTTGTTTTCAAAATGCAATATTGTTTTTTTGAAAACTTTTAGATATATATTTTGTTGAGATCATGCAACAACAATATCTGATGCTAGGTGTTGTGCCTTACTCAATAGGAGAATTTCCTTGTAAAAATAGCTTTAGTCAAAACACACCTGCATTACTTTGCATGACAGTGAAGCTGTTTTCTTTTCAATGAAACATTTTGGTCATTTTATGCTAAGAGATTTTGGTCACTGTGACATGTCAGTCATTTGTCTCACAGTTGTATTAAAACTCGCCATCACAGTGTTTTTTCGCCTATATTGTTAAACATTCTGACCAATGTCTATGACTGAAAAAAGCCTAGCATTGAAGTAGGCCTAAACCTTACTTCATCCTATCATAACATAGTTGGTGTGAACAGCAGATAAAATTCAGGCCTAAGCTGAAAAACAAAACAATCATGATGTTAGGCTGTGTCCTTCTGTCATGAAGCAAAATATTACGAAACAGCTCTGCTTGTGTCTGGCAGTGTAGGCCTATGACGCTATGAGCTACTGACAGCTTTGATTGCATTGGAGCTGGCACTGCGAGAGTGGGAGATTCTGAGAAAATTTCCTGTTTTGAAAACACTTGTTCTGCTTAAACGTAACTCAAAGAGCCCAAGCTCTGTAACATGATGCATAGACAACTGCCAAGAAATGAACCAGACCAACTTTTGAAAAGGATCACTTAGAGATAAAAATCAATTCTGAAATTTGTGAATGTACCGTGATTGCACTGATTGGTGATGAATATAGAAATAAGTTACCATAGCAGTCAGTCAGCAGGCCGCAGGAGTATGCCATGCTTGCTTGTATGGGGTAGGGGCTTGGAACAGGTTGGGTGTGCACGTTGTGAATAAATGTCATCAACCACAACAATTCATTAGTACAAGCTGAAAACAGGTAAATGAACATCCTTGCCATGCTGAGCTAGAAAACAACAAATGAAAGAAACCAATGTATTTTTTGTGTTGCAGTGGTTGGAGCTTTGCTTGCAATAGTACTCGAGTAAGAAAATACAGTAAACCTCTGTTAATCCGGATTCCATTTGACCGACGATTTCCTTCGGTTTAGGGGAAGATCCAGATTAACTGAAGATGGTTGTTTCTAGCCTGACATCATCTAAGTACTGAGATATCAATGAAAATTACTTAGATTGAACACATTTACAACCCGACAGCAGACTTATCTAGAAGCAAAACGAATTTATTGATGTATTCACAATGGTACATAATAGTAGTTACCGCCATATCCAGCCAGTTATGAACAATCTCAAGTTCATAATTTTAGATTGCTTGGCTGCAAAGAAATCTTGGATTTTGGACCGACGCAGAGGTTTCTGTGACTGGTCCATAAGCATTCATTCTATTTTGAATGTAATGCCCTCGAGACATTTTACCGAGTAAAATGCACTCAGGGATAATGCTCTACACACGCACACTCAACATTGATCAATGGACTGAAACCATGTGGGGTGGCGTGCCCTGCACGTTATGTTCAAGGTGATGTGCTATGCCCATGTGACGTAATAATCGTCTCTACGATTAGTCTAATATTGTGCTCAGTTGCGGCCATGTTTATCGTAAATCTGTACGCACGTTGGTGATCGTGAGCACTTTTATGCAAGTTGTGTTGCCTGAAAGCTGCCGAATTTTTCTAGAGACCAGCCAGTGCACTGAAAAACAACAGCGTGGAAGTGCAGAAAAATCTGGATTATGAGATGTGAAAAGAGCAGATTTTCTCCAGTATAGGCGAAGATCCAGATTAAAAAATCTGGATAAATCGAATATTTTTATAAAGAAAAACGTTAGGAATCATACGTACCACCAGTTTTATCTGGTTTTGGTGAAGATCCAGATTAACCGAAGACAAATTAACTGAGGTTTACTGTAGTTACGGTTTTTGTGTGTTCCCAAACTGTGTTTTCTGTTACATGTTCTGATTTTGAAGATTCTTGACTAGCAGTAAACCTTGCCATTAGCAGGCATCCCTTTTGACAATACAGTTCCCCATTGTCGTCACAAATTTGTCTGGTCTACTAATGTCATTCATTGATCTTGTAATAAGGAATATCTGTGTTTAGTTCAAAGCAGTGCCACTGTGCATGAAAAAATGTTTTAGAAGTGAGTATTATGTATGTGTACACCATTTATAAATATCTAAGATATACGGTAAGCACTCTTTCAAACTTTTATGACTCTTTTGTGTTTGAAAGTATTTGTTAAACACTTTGGCTGTCAGTGTATGAATATATTGTACCTGGAAATCTGGGAAAAAACAGGGATATTTCAGTTGACTTACCAACTGCATAGCTCCTCAGTAGATTGCTAGAGAGCTGTTCAAACCCTCAAAAGACTCGGCAAGTCTTCGAGTCTGCAATGTAAAAAAATTTTTGGTTTTGGGTTTCGGGTTTTTTGTGAGTGATGTCATAAGTGAGGAAGGTTTTGGGCCATTGTGGCTCATGTTACCTGGCCTAGGGCCCAACCGCTACACACAAGGATTTCGCTCAAGTTTTCATTGGAAACTAAGCTAGAATCCAAGTCTTTTGAGCCCTTGATCAACTTTGTGGCATTTCTGGTTCAAAAGTTATGATTAAAAATAAACAAAATAGGTAATTATCTAATTACTGGATTAATTATTAATTTTGTTGTTTTTAGGTCACAACTTTTGAACCTGAAACCCCAGAAAATCATCCAAAGTATCAAAAGACTCAGATTTTAGCCTTGTTTCCACTAAAAACTCGAGTGAAATGCTACCATCTAGCGATTTGGGCCTAGGGCCACAAGAAGTGGGCCAAAAAGGCCTAAGACTATCCACTTATGACATTACTCACAAAAAATCAAAAACCAAAAAATTTTTTTCATTGCAGGGTCAAAGACTTGCCAAGTCTTTTGAGGGTTAGAACAGCTCTCTAGTGCTTATGGCACCAGAGATATTGCTGCGTAAAGACACATGCAAACTGCTGTTTTTTTGCTGAAAACATGCTGGGAGCCAAGGTGTTAATAGAAATACTTAAATATTAATTAAAAAAGCTTTCAATCTTGGAGTTCTCCAATAAATAGACATGAATTATTTCAAGCATGTGAAAGGGTATCTTAATTTTTCCTGCAGTGTTTTTTAACAGGTGTCAAATCATGGCATCAACTAGTTTACTACAATTTTGGATACTTGTAAACTCTTCTTGATTGTGAGCTGCATGAAATGTCAAAAAATTAATGTAAACTGCACTACTTAAATATAGAGTAGCCTGCTTAGCCTCTTAACACATAATCTTACTATGGCAACATCCTAAGCAGACAATTATGAATCTGTGCAGCTAGACTAATGCCAGCCATGTGTATAGACAGGCATGGTTGATCTAACTCCTGACATGGATCTGTTGACATATTATTATATGCCACACAGTTTGGTTGATAGTGTACTGTTGCAACATCTCTGATGATATTGCGTTGAATGTACAATTCACCACGAACAGGATGTGCATGAAGAAAAACACCCATATATATGCGGTGCGAACAAGTAATAATAGAGTGATCTTGTCAGGTGATCTTTATTGTTGCTTGCTGCCACAGTGTGAAGCTTTGCGCATTTGCCGCTTGGGCTTTCCGATCGCAACAAAATGGTGCTGTGACCAGGATGTGAAGATCGTGCCAGGTGCAGCCTTCACAAAAAGAATGTGTGATCAGTGCGGTTCAATTGTAAGAAGGAGGGGATGTTGTTGCCACCTCTTGGTTGGCGTTGCATTGAATGTGCGATTCCCCACGAATGGGATGTGCGCGAAGAATAACACCCATATATATGCAGCACGAACAAGCAATAATAGAGTGATCTCAGCAGGTGATCTCTATCGTTGCTTGCTGCCATAGTGTGAAGCTTTGCGCACTTGCCGCTTGGGATTTTTGATCGCAACAGTACCAAAGAGAAGAGAGAGAAATATGAACCTTGGCTAAAATATAAGCCACATGGCATGAAGAAAAAAAAAGCAGCATAACCTGAGCTTACAATTAAATAAATACAGTAGCCAAAGTTTTGTCCATTAACTAGTGCCATGTTACCGCATTTTTTGGGCCATAAGGCGCTCTAGATAAGACACAGTATCAATGATTGAATGCTCTAACTGTGCTATTTATTATCAGACATGCAGTGCACCAGATTGTAAGGCGCAGTGAATGAGGCACAACTCAGGTAAGTCAAATTGTATCCAAGTCTTTCACAATAACTCTCAAACTGTAGTCAGGAGCCTTGCAGAGTAATACATCAGCTCTTTGCAGCGCGCAGGAGCAATACAATCTGAACTTCAACATTAAGGAATGTACTAGCTACTCACAGAACCACATGCGCTGCTCATTGCAATTGTTGGTGTTGTAACCTCTCGCTTGGCGTTGTGTTGAATGTGCAATTCACCACAAATGGAATGTGTGCGAAGAATAACACCTGTGTATATGTGGTGTGGGCAAGCAGTAATAGAGTGATCTTCGTGAGTGACCTCTAATAACAATGCTTGTGAACCTGATGAACAGTTGACTGTAGTTGCTAGCGGTGACAAGGAAAGTGATCTCGTTGGGTAGTCTGTATTGTTCCTTGCTGCCACAGTGTGATGCTTTGCAAACTTGCTGCTTGGGATTTCTGATCACAACACTGGTTTATTACATAACACGATGGTCTGTTCACAAAAATATTGTGATTTTGAATGTACGCGAAAGCCTCCGTTTAGACAGTGGAGAAAACTGTCACATGGATAATGGCAATCTTCGAAATCTAACACCTGCAGTGCTCATAGTTAAGCTGTAACTAGCAATTAAATAAATAGCACCATTTACCACATAAAATTGGTTATTGATGAGAAAGCACAACCAGATTCATACATCAGGCGCACACCATTATCAAGTACGCTTTCAATTTTTGAGAAAATTAAAAGATTTGAAGTGTGCCTTATGGTCTGAAAAATATGGTAATAGAATTGTCAAATTTTGGTTTTAATTTGCCTATCCCTCAAGGTTGTGTAAGACTGATTGAAAAATGTGGTTTTATGGCGGAAAATCATGTGTTTTAGAGTATGTGCTCTTCATGTGGGTTGTTTTTACATTACAAGTAATTGATTTTGCTCAGGTCACACAAAGTAAATGCGAAGATTGAATCACTTACTGATGATAGTCAGGGTATATATTTTGGATTCTGCAGTGCTTCACAACAGTTTTAGTTGTGGACCCCTGATTATGTTAATTTTTCTCGTGAAGAATCCATCTCCACTGGCAAATTTTTGAGTTTAAAAAAATATAGCATCCTGAAAACAATGGCATGAACAAAATTCTAACTTCAGATTAATCAGCAAATTGGAATCGTCTTACTAGCGCAACAATTCCCTTAGTTGTTACCAAAATACCTATTACAAGTTTTGCCATGTAAATAGTGGTTCTTGCCCAGGTTGGGAACCACTACCCTGTCAAATAGGTGTCCTCAATTCTGTAAGGAGAAAAAATTAAATGTTAGTGGCAGCCACATAGCTCTGGCATCTGAGTGGTTTTGGCGATTTTCGCAAAAAAAACAGCAGTTTTCGGTTGCGTTACCAACGCCCTAGCTCCTCTGCCGATTGCGCCAGAGAGCTGTTCAACGGCTCAAATGGATTGGCCAGTCTAGTAGATTGCACTCGAAAAAAAAATTTTTGGTTGGGGGGTGCGGATTTTTTGAGAGTGACGTCATAAGTGAAGTAGTTTTAGGGTCATTTTGGCTCATGTTGCCTGGCCTAGGACCCAACCACTAGGCCAAAGTGTTTCGCTGAAGTTTTCATTGGAAACTAGACTCGAGTCCAAGTCTTTTGAGCCTTTGATCGACTTTCTAGCGTTTCTGGTTCAAAAGTTATGATCTAAAATAAACAAATTAAATAATTAACTAATTAGCTAATTAGTCAAATATTTTTACGAACTTACATCACAACTTTTGAACCCGAAACCCCAGCAGGTCATCCAAAGTATCAAAAGACTCGGATTGCAGCCTAGTTTCCAGTAAATACTTCAGTGAAATACTACCACCTAACGGTTGGCGCCCAGGGCCAGGTAAAGTGGGCCAAGGTGGCCTATAAGTCCTCCACTTATGACGTCACTCACAAAAAACCCGCACTCCCCAACCAAAAAAATTTTTTTTGAGTGCAACCTACTAGACTGGCTGATCTGTTTGAGCCGTTGAACAGCTCTCTAGCGCAATCGGTGAAGGAGCTAGGGCGTTGGTAAGGCAACCGAAAACTGCTGTTTTTTAGGCTGAAATCGAAGTATGAATATACCGTAGGCCGGCTCTATACGTGTTAAACAATAAAAGCATGAAAGAGTCCAATGCGACGAAATTCGCACAAGGGAGGAAAATGCTGCAACTGGAGCACAGCTACAGAAAAGTGTGTTCAGAACAGATTTGCATTCAGCATTTTGAAATGTATATGGGAATATTAGTGAAGTGCTAAGAATTGTGAGGTGGTCTAAATAAAAGCCAGAATGCAGTTCTTAATTGATGTTTGTAGGCTACATCCACTCTGAAGCAAATTTCGCCCTTGATGAATTATCATTGTGAAGAATGTGAGATGTTACCTTTTCCTTCAGCTAGCCCAGGGCTGGGCCCATGGGCCAAATATGGCCTTGTGGACATTTGATATGACCTACATCAGAATTTTCATTACCCATGTTAAAGTACAACATAGTATCAAAAGGAAGCTCCATGATTAGCAGGTCCTTAGATAAGTTGAGAAAAGTCCCTCTTCCTCATGGTTAGATAATTAGGATAAGTTTACTAATTTTGCAGCCCTCCAGCAATAATGCACAATTCATACGACCCGTGGTAGCAAATAGGTTCCCCACCCCTGAGGTAGTCAGTAATGAAATATAAGCTTTCTTAGTTTGGGTCAAAATTTTATTTTGTCTGTTTGGAACTGACAAATTGTGTTTTTACATACTTGGTCTTAAAAATATTTGCATTGGTGACTTTGTGAATTTAAAACTGACAACGCCATTTGACATTTGAAATTAATTTTGTTACCAACTGTAGTTTTTTCAGCATTTTTATGTTGCAGGCAGCATTTAAAGTTTCTAGCACTGTTAACATTTAGCTTTGTCTCAGACTTTTTCTATTGGCCAAGTCGCCATCACAAGTGAAGTGTGACTAGTTGAATTCCAAACTTTGACAGCTATTTTATAATGTATGCTCCTTACCAAAAAAACTAAGGTAGTGTTGAATGACTAAGATTTTCATGTGTTCCGGGCAGGTTGCATCTTATCTGCATTTGAGGCACTGAACATACAAATTTAGTTTCCAGACTTGCTGCAGTTTACCATAGCACACTTTTATTTGTTGGTTGTGTGTGTCACTGGCAACAAACCACATTTTTTCTGCACAATAAAAGAAAGGTTGGAAGCATTTCGGCCAACGTTAGTCAGAATCTTGATATGTCAGTGATACGGTTCCAGCGTTTTCATCAAAAGATTAAGAGATCAATCCACTCTTATGTGAGCAACTAATTCTAACACACCTTGACTAAAAATAGTGCTAGAGCACTGCTTTAGCAAGAAGTTCTATTTTTTATATGTAGTGCTTTTCTTCATTAACACTAAATGTTGTCAAAACAAATTGTTCGTTGACATAGAGCAGAGAATGTTCAAGTGAAAGTATTTTTTGAAGTTTTCTATTGACCAAATAACGATTGCTGAAAGACCAAAAGTGCATCAGTTACCTTTAGCATGCTCTTATGCACAAAACTTTGTTGGTAAATGTTTGGCGACTGACCTACTGTCTGGAAAACGATTTCATTTACAAAAGCTATAGCCATACTGCCAGCTATATATAATTATCCTCTTGCTCAGTTGCAGATGCTTGCTTTTTGTAGCTTGTTTCATTGCACACAAATTTTCCTGTAGTAGCATGCCTCTGCGTCCTAACGGCACCCCCATGATGGATATGCCTCATCGTCCCATTCCTTACATGATACCTCCCGATTACAAAATATACCAGATGAACAGGCGCTTGCAAGAGCGAATGGATGAGTGTGACAATCAGTGGTGGCACGCCTTCGCCAGTGAATTTTTCGACGACAAGGCGACTCTGACCTTGACTTTCTTCCTCGACGGCATGCCCAAACGGTACACGATCGGCCGCACGCTGATACCGCGATTTTTCCGATCCATATTTGATAGCGGTGTTGCGGATATGTACATGGTGCTGCGCTTGCCCAAAGACTGTCAGAACGCAACGGCGAACTGCGTAACGCTCGACTGCGAGCACACCACCATGGTCATGCACCACCCCAAGCCTGTGCCTACCAAAGTGTGCGCCGAAGGTCATCTGCTTGTCGACTTCGTTGCCGACGAGCTGATGCGGATCCGTTCGTATCATTTCGCCATACGCAGTCACCTGGAATACATTCCGAAGCAGGCCGCGCTGCAGAATCCCGGTGTGCTGGAAGACCTGTGCAAGAACACCACCAGGCAAGGCTTGACCACGCTCATGCTGAACTACCTCAAGATGTGCGTCGTCATCGAGCCGATGAAAGAGCTCATGTCCCGGCAGAAGGCGTACAGCATGGATCCCAGGGACTGCTTGAAAAATTGCTTGTTTCAAAAATGGCAGAGAATGCTGAACCCGCAGACGGAAGCGTCGAGGCAGACCAGGAAGCCGCGCAAGCGAAAGAACTCGAGCGGCGCCAATCCCGGCAGCGCTGCCCAGGGCGCAAAGAAGAAAACGTTCGCGTCATCTGACGTGATGCAGGTGGGAGAGCCCATCCTGATGGGCAACGAGTTCGGCGAAGAAGACGAGCGGATGATAACGCGCTTGGAAAATCACTTCGACAGCCCGCAACCGGGCGCGGTGAAATCGGAAGGCCAGGATGTCGCCGCCGTCAATAGCTTTCCGAACGTTTCGTCGCCAGCAACTGCCGGCGCTGCGCAGTGGAACCAACAGCCTATCTCTGCTCCATCGTCGACTTCGCTTCAAGCAGGTCACGTGCCGCACGTGAAAAGCGAACCGCCCGACCCAGTCTTGAGCACAACGCCACCCATGTACACTAGCCCGGTGTCCAGCAGTACTTAGGAAAACGTGTCGCAGTTTTTCTTCGAAGAGACAGTACCTGCTGCGAAAAGACCCGGGTCGACCTCACATGTGTCCAACGCCATGTAAGTATGGCTGCACTGAAAATAGCGAAAGATCACTGCGGCCCGCATTGTGCGGTGTGCAAATGCCGTTGCCGGCAATAGCTGCTGCAGTCCAAACAAATGCGAAGATGGATCTGGTCAGCGATGTCGTATGCACGGCAGTTTGCAATGGTAAGGTACGTTGCTCAAGTTCAGCTCGCGTTGTTCGAACGTAATCGTTGAATTTTTTTGCCATGAAAGCAAGCAAGCTCGCAAACCTGTCACCATCAGCGTTCGGAGAGAACAAACAAACATGTGTAATGAACACAGTCGGTATAAAAGATCACGGCTCTATGAAAACAAAACGCTTTCACCGCAAGGGAGGCGATCCGAGCCAAGTTTACCCCTAAACCTGTTATTTTACCTACGCTGGTCTACCGTATATTCGTCTATAATTGTACGAAAAGGTTCTATTATGTAATCGCTGTAAAAAAAAACGTATGTGTGTGTGTGTTCACTTTTTTTTGAAAAGTTTAAGCAAAAGCTTACAGTGTCGTTTGCGCCCGTGTTGTCTACTGCAAGCGCTTTGGCACTATCTTTTGTGGTGTTTGAATAGATTTGTGTATGGAGTGCAGCTTGTCGTTTGCGAAAGATACTTCTACGGCAGGGGTCGGGAACCTTTTTGGCCAAGAGAGCCATGAAAACTATATATTTTTAATTGTATTTTCGTGGGAGCCATATAATATTTTTCAACACGTAATGCAACTAACATACTAACGTGTGCTTTTTTAAGCAAAATCAACAATTTTAAGCAATGGTAAATGTCTGAATTTTCTCTTTGATGACATGCTTCTTACTGTTAATGCGGCTTCTGGTGCTGCATGGTGTTGCTGATGGCTTTGTAGTCTGGTGGATAGAAAATTACAGAAAAAGTTTCATTCGTAACAATCGTGTTAAAAATACGTCAAGCGAGCCAGATGCCGTCATCAAAAGAGCCACATCTGGCTCGCGAGCCATAGGTTCCCGATTCCTGTTCTTCGGCGACCTTTAGAAGTAAAGTACCCCGTTGTATCTTCTCCAACCAAAGACATTTATTTTCGGAGCGTAACTTTCTACTTCCGTTGCGTGACCCATTGGTGAAACAGTCCTTTCAGGGTCGCCCAAAGGTTGACAAACAACCGGTAGATCTGAAGTTGTGAAACAGGCGTGTTGTACAACAGTAAAATCCTCCACTGAGGTCCTTCTAAAGCCCTCGTGTTCCATGCAATGATGCATGCGTCGGTGGCGATGAAAATACTGTTCCGCGAATGAGACGTTACCAAACGTGCTCATTTCATCTGCAAGCACAGTAGCTTTGCACTTGGTTTTCGCGTCGACCCAAGAGGCAGGTGATTCCATCACGCATGTGCTTGTAACGTCGCTGTCAATTCGTTGTGAGTTGAGTCCGTAGCAAGTGGTGCGCAGGTTACTGGTCCATTAACGGCAAAAACTCAAGAAAAGCACGGGGCAATAGCCCTGACTTGGTTGCGAAACTGAGTTTACATATTACCTCTACCTGAGGTGCACTACTTTACAGCTGTGCTGCTTGTTCAAGTAAATCGCTGCTTATAATAACTGTGTGGTGTTGCTTTGCGTCATTAAATCAACGAAAAGGTCGCGCAGAACGCGGCACTGCAAGTTACTGCGTTTTTTGCGTTTGTACGGGGCGTGTGAATTTGGTAAGTTCCGTGAGTTCTGATGGTTTGTATAACTCGGTAACTTAATCTATGCACAGATAAGACAGCAGGATTATGTAATTTGTAATGTTTTGTTTGATGACATATTGACGAATGGTTCATAATGAGCACGTGCTATTTCGATTTTCTCGAATAGTCAGATGCAAATATCCTGCTCTTTGTGCTTTGCGTCAATTTGACTGACTAGCCGTTGTTTGTAACTGAGCCCAGCAGGATCACTTTCTGGAACCATTACTAGAGAATAAATTATTTTGAAAAAATACCATCGTCTCGTCACTGTGGGGTGTCGCGCTCACGATTGCTGACGACGAATAAATCACATACGCGGACTGCTGCGTTATTTTTGTTGGCAGGTGAGCTTTATTACGCTTTTCCGGCAATATCAGGTTGTCACGCCGTATGGCTGTCCTGCAGACCAAATTTCTCAAAGGATAATTGCACTGAAGTCCTCCATATGGAAGAATCGTGTACTATTGCAGGCAATGTGATGTCGTAGCAGCGTTATATACCAGCTCAGTGCGACAGTTGTGCGGACCGGTTTAAGTGAAGCTGCATTTCGTTATTAAATTTCCGCTCCTGTGTAATACGATGACCTGATGCAGAATATCCAGAAACAACTGGTGGAGGAGTTCATAGCTTTTTTGCACAATCACTGCTTTGCCACAAGATAATTTAAATGCCAACAACTTTAAAGCCGGAAAGACAGCATTCATTTCTGACACACCCATCAATGCATTGGCGAACGTCGTTTGTTCGGAGAACATTGTCGCAACACGAAAGGGATGCTGTTTTGGTGGCGCGTGTCTTGGGTATGTGCGTCAAAACATGCACGTTTTCAAGACTTCATCTGTATCTCACTTGGTACCATCTAAACAACGTCCGTCCGCACTCATAAGCTCGTCAAAGCCGCAAATCATGTCCAATATTGCAAATGTTTAGTTAATTACACCACGAAGCTTGCACGATTTTAACATGATATGAGACCAAGTCCAATTAGCTGAGAAGTCTTGAGTAGCATGTGAGTTTTACATCGTCATAAATAGCAATGTATTATCATTTTTTAATTTCTCCAAATCAAAATCACTGTTAATATTTCTTCAGTAATGTAATTAAAAACTGGCCGGATTAATTAGACTTGACTTCTGATCACCATTTAGCTTGACTCTGCGGTGTCCGCTAGTCCTTCGCTGTTAATCGCGCTGAAAGTCCAGATATACTTTGCAAGAATAAGCCTCTAATTTTTATCGAGTTCCATGCGAGCTTCACACTGACAGCAACCCGACGGCGGTCTGAAACTTCGTGCTGCGTTTTAATTTGGTAAGATTTCATGCACTTCGGTAATTTAGATAAACTTGGCTTAATACTGTACGATTCCAACTTACACAGGCTTAGCGTGTCACGTAAACATAGCGTGACAATCCCGTCTCGCACTGGTTTCATTGAAAAAGCTTTTACGACCGTCCGTCAGTTTTTGGTAAACATGAGTGGTATTTTGTAATTAAACATTTGCAGAAAATTTCATTAGCCTTTCGATTTCGTGTAAGCTTGTAATTGGAAGGCGAGACAAAAATGCTCATTTCTATTTGGAAAAGTTAATCTGTAGCAGCCTGGCAGGGATGATTATAACCACATGATTGCAAAGTTCGAAAGATACATCGAAATGCAGTTAATTAAATTATACACGTAAACTAAGACTGGCATTAATCGCGTGACTATTCAGCACTGGAGGCACAGAGTATTTCGAAAAAAGAGTCAAACTCCATCCGAACCTCGGGCACCAGAATGTGCACGCTGCGTTTTTTGGTTCTCTTTCGAATTGGTTAGGATAAAACCTCAACTTCTACAAGATCAATACTGACATGCTGGTTTGTTAACCGGCTTTGTAAACCTTTACCTGAAAATAAATTTATAGAATTATTGTAAAAATCCACTTTTTTGTCTTTTATTGTAAAAAATCAGTTTAGCTGTTTATTTGTAATCATTTTTTGCTGTTTTGTAAAAGTAACCATCAAGAATAAAAAATTCATTGACATTTTCCAACTTTCTGATGTCAATGAAATAGACGCAAGTAGGCTACTTATGTATGTACAGCAATCGTACCGTATAGCACAGTGGTTACCAACCGCCATGCCGCATGAACTCCTACGTGCCGCAACGCGATAATCTAAGCTGAATTTGATAGCTCGTACGATGTGTAAAACACATTATCCTAGGTGGCAGTTTTCCAGGTGGCTGTTGTCCTTATACCCTTTGACATCCTAGCGAAACTATAGCTAACTTCACAGTACTAACCTGAAAATCGCATGCTTTTACATCTGGAGCTAACTGATGCAGTAAACGTTTTTTTGAATATGCATATGCGAAACGACTCCAGTCCTTCGTGTATCTTGGCGGCTTGCCCAATGTGACTGGCAATCGACTGGACCAACACCGTAGTAGAAGTGCGATCTTTTGCGCTTTGAGTGCAATAGAAGTGGCCCTGGAGTTTTAAAGTTTGTTTTATCGCCAATCCATTAGAGCAGTGGTTCCCGAACTTTTTTGTCCGCGGAACACTGCAAGACTATTTTAAGACGACAAGGAACCCCCGCCACATCTGCCAAGTAAACATAAACAAACGCTTTTTTTTCACCCAAACTGCCGTTAAGGTTTTGTACTGTAAATAAAATTATGCACAATGAAAGTAACCATAAAGCAAGCCAGATATAGCGTCTGCCACACGACCAAAGGGTTAAAGGACATATCAGCAGTTTTTTCTTAAAACTGGAAAGTATAGTTCGTGGAACCCTTTAGATTTGTCTATGGAACGCTAGGGTTCTGCGGAACCCACTTTGGGAAACGCTGCATTAGAGAAATCAAAAACTGCACCGAAAAGTTTCCGACATCGTAAGAAGTGAAGACCCTGTCTCAAAGTCTGTAGATGTCAGTTCTGCTTTTTGAAAGGATAGGCCTGCGCCCAAACGGTTATTACCTGCAGGGCCGGCCTTTTCACTAGGCCAAATTGCCGGCCGCCTAGAGCGCAGCCTTCAGTGGCGCAGAATACGAGAAATATCGCTACAACTTCGAGTACAAGCTTTAGTGGTCGTGTAACAGGGTCATAAATATTGAAGCTTGCCTAGGGCGCAGAACTGTCTCGGGCCGGTCCTGAGTACTTGTGGTGTGGTATGGCATAGAAGCTTCACTGGAAATTACAACTTTGATAGAAAGTTCATATGCTGTGGTTCCAGTCAGGCCCGCAACCACAGGGGGGCAATCGGGCAATTGCCCCCTTCGAACTTTTCACAAACGTATGTATTGTAGGCTACTTGTTAGGTGCAGCAACAAGTAACATCATTTTTCCCCCCGAAAATATCCGTTGGTTGCGGCCCTGGTTCCAGTCATCTGCTTGCAACAGACTCTAGAGAGGGAAATATCATCAGGAACAAACAGGATCATTGTATTTCAGATGAAGACTGAAACAAAATGCGACTCAAACAATTTCTGCAGTTTAACGGTCAACAAGCTTAGCTGCTTCAGACAGACAGACAGACAGACAGACAATTCTAGTTTATTTTGCATGGCCAACGAAAAGACCCGGAGGTCATCAAAGTCAGCTGACCATGGGTCAGTCATTATATGCTTACTCAGCTGTAACAGCAGCGATACGCAAAGGACAGACGCAACTTTAGAAAATTAGCAATGGCAAAAGATAAAAATATTCATTGATAGTAAACTGATGCTTCAAGAAAAAGGCAACAACAACAAAGACCAAATAGATACAGAACATCCAATACACAGA
>Ga0210059_1005277_pt1 | contig 20819 bp, 14 predicted proteins | sample Ectturendosymbi2_FD_188042 | JGI IMG/M metagenome (GOLD analysis project Ga0210059, IMG submission 188042) | Ecteinascidia turbinata endosymbiont from Florida, USA - Sample 2 (SPAdes) (version 2) | ecosystem: Host-associated > Tunicates > Ascidians > Unclassified | place: Key West, Florida...
ATGGGGCACCTGACTAGATAACCTCTGTGTTTTTTCGGTGCCCCGGCGTTTTCTTCTGTTTTAGCGAGTACATTTATCGCAATTAATTCAGTACCGCCAAATAAATCTATCTATCTATCTATCTATCTATCTATCTATCTATCTATCTATCTATCTATCTATCTATCTATCTATCTATCTTTCACTGGTCATTGAATTTCTGATAAATGTCTTCACTAATTTCATTTTTGAAAAAATTCTCTCGCATGAAGCGCTGGTCAATGGAAATTACAGCTGTTAGTAACAACTTGCTTAAACAATCAAACGCACTTTGTGAGGAGCTATAAATGAAATAAATTGTTCGAGCGATGTAGGCAGCTGCGACTCTTTCCGAAGCAAATCTTTTCAAGTGTTCTTCTGATAGAAATATTTGACCTCCGGGTCAAAGAGCTGAAATTTCGGAAAGAATTGCTCCTGAACCATTACAAAAGTCATTACATAGTTCTATGATGTTGCAGGACAGGTGTAGGTAGACTTAAAACTGAAGTCACGACCAGTTGCATAAGATGCTTCGAAGTCATACGAGACACAAGGCAGCAGAACACACGCCTACAGTTAGGATAATTTCGGAAAAATTAACTAAAACCAATTCTAAATGCTGTCACAAACATTTTCCTACTGGAACAAGCAACAATCTGCTGACAGTAATATAATCCAGTTCTACCTCACACTGAAATGCACAATAGATCAATCTTCCCGTTTATACCGACGGTTTCCTAGCTTCGAACTGAACCTTTCACCACCAAAACCGCGGTCTGACTAAATTTCACGCAGGATCCGAGCAACCACTGATGTGTGTCCTCATAGACAACTCTAGCTACGCGACCGTCACAACCAACAATCCAGTTTATCATGCATTTGGGAAGTATTGAATGCAGGCAAGAGGGCTTCTAAATTATCGTTTAAAATTTTGCTGGCTGAAAGTTATCTGCTCTATATGTCAAACAAACGAACTTGAACGTTAAATTAGGCACAAAACTGGGGAGTCAAGCAGGGGCCAGCCAAAAATCTGGGGGCCATGGCCCACCTAGGTCCCCCTTAGAACTGTCACTGGTTGCGTTTCTCACGTCCGAACGGTCTTGAGAGACTTTTTACCGCAGCTTTCTTTACACCGTGCGCCAAGCAAAAAGGATACATACCAATTTACCAGTGGTGTATTCTTACGGCGTACAAGGCGTAACTGAACGCCTTAACATTTGCGCTGAACATATTTTCAAAAAATCAATAGAGAATGAAGATTTGTCCTTGGGTTTTTCCTGATATTATTTATCCATATTTCAATAAAATCCTGCTTAGATTTAAAAGAAACTCTGCCAAATGAATTACATGATTTTATTATGGTTGAACAATTCTTTGGTTACGGGCCTGCCCCCTGTCAACGAGTTCGAGTTACCGCAAGACTCACACTTCACCTCGGTGAACCCGTTTACTAAAAGCAATAACCAAAGAATGGAGAAAAAGGAGGCAAAACCGTAGCATGCAGTTTTGCAATGGCAAGGCCTCTGGCGATTTAAGTAACTCAGTATAATCAGCACCGCAACTTCTCTACATCTAGAGGAGTGCAGATAAATGACTATTTTACTTATTTGCAGGTGATGTACTAAACGTTTAGGTGCTGGCTTGCTGCAGATATTAGGGGAAGGTGAAGTAAGTTGAGTTGGAAAGTGGGATAAGTGGAAACTTTACAGTTCCGCAGAATATTGAACATTGGAGTAATATTATTTTACTCACTATTGTACTTCGTAGTGCGTACATGACATAACTTTGCTGGGAAACGTTTTTTTCGAACAAAGGATGTCCCACTTGTATGTTGTGGCGACAAGGAATATAGAAATTTTAGAGTAACTCTAAAAACAGTTTTTCCCAAAAAAATCTTTTTTCTGTTCCCACTGTTTTAATGGACCCAGCTCAGGCATAAATATGAGTGAAACCTTGAAACGATAGACTAGTCGACTTGAAATTTAGTGTGCTAATGAAACCTACGAAACACAATGTCTTGTATTATCAGGTATAGCATGTTCACTTTTATCGGGAGTTTTTGTAGTTGGGTTGTCTTTTCATCCTTGTCAGTGTGCTTCTGTACACATTAGAGGTGGACGGAGTCTTGTTTTTTCGATTCCGCATCCTCTGCAACTTCAAAAACATCGGCTCACCGTCGACTCTGCCTCCGACAATTTCGAAGTGTGACCCCGCCTAGTCTCCGATAAGCTCTAAATTCCTTAGAAACATACACACATGTTGACTGAGAAATGAAACGTTACTTCGGTAGAAAAACAAATTTTTGAGACTCCGACTCCGCTTAAAATCCAGAACTCCGGTTTTTGACTAGAGTGTACCTGTGTGTAACACTCGTTCACATAGTTGTAAACACGTGTGCTTGCATGGAAGCGTGCGTACATAAGCCAGCTTTAAGCCAGACACAACAAATGTTGCGGAAGCAAGCTACCATCCAGCGGAGTCTGACTTGGTTTTGCAGCACAAGCTGCATGGCGATGATTCATATGTCAAGCATGAAACTCTAGTGCAAAAAACATTTCAACTATTTATTAAACGCTATACTCTAACCCAGGGGTTCCCAATCTTTTTCTTACCATGGACCCCTTCAGCACTCGACAAATGAGCATGTACCCCTGCAGCATTTCAACAGATAAGCATGTAGCCCTTCAAAATTTTGACAGATTAACATATGCCCCTAAATCTCCTTGTGACAAAATATTTTCTCATGATTATTCATAGATATATTTACCAATAAACATATAATGACTTTTGAAAATAATATTAAGTGATATATGTATAAATATTTGAAAATAAACAACCTGTAAATATATTTATACCGCCTATTGCTAGCCTTAAATGTACCCCTTCGGATAGGCAAATGTACTCCAGGTTGGGAACCCCTGCTCTAACCAGTGATGGGATTCGACCGGTTCGCACCGGTTCCCAAGAACCTGTTCTTGGAATTTCTTTAATCCCGAGAACAGGTTGTTGGCTTAAGTCAGGGGTTTTTAATTTTTCCCCATGAACACCTTTTACTTATAACTAAAATCAATAATTTCCTTTCTAGACTATACCAGTTGGCAGCACAACGATCAATCTTTGCACTTATATCGGACCAACCAGCATGGTTTGCCTCTGGAGTCTGTGATAATGAGAGAACCTATGGTTAGTGAGTCCTGGAGTGAGGGAACCTGTTCTGAATCCCACCACTGATTCTAACTATTTGTTAAAATCTCTAGTGTGCTGAAACCTGCTATTCGCATCCCTTGCTTTTTCCTTTTTCTCTGGATACACCATATTTGTTTTTGTTCAGGCATAGCCTAGCTCTATAGTTCTGAGGCATACACAATTTCAAATGATTCAATAAGGACAGAATCTGTATTTGCACATAAAGTTTGTTAAATATCACCGCATCTTCTTAAACGCCAATTGTACAGAAAACTACGTAATGCGATCCCGGCTAACAAACTGGTCTCCAACTTGTGCCTTTCTGATATTGCAACATTTGTTCCACGTTATTTCTCAGTAAGTGCTTAAAGCAATTTCCTGTCACTTCGCTGTAATTTTTGAATACGTTTTTCAAAATAGTTTTCTGTATCTGAAGCTACAGTACAGTGCATGCTTGTAGTAACTTTTAATCTCATAACACTGAGCTTCAGCCCTGCTGTCAACACAGAACGATATACTATATCAGAGGTGGCCAAACTAGCTCCATGTATGAAATGAAACGTTTTGTGCCTGGGGCAATACATAATGGCAAGTCAATATTTTCAAGCTATCTCAATGCCTTCCAGCCAATTCACCGCAGATGCAGCTCTATTCACAGGAAGTCTGAATAACTAACATTGTTCAAAGCTCATGTTGCAGTTAAAGCTGTATACCCATGATAGACGAAGTCCCCCTCCCAAAGTTTTTAACCATGACATGTTTTCACAAAAGTAATTGTTTTTCGGTACCAGGTACCGAGTTTGCTAGAAAACTTTAGCGGGATAAACTTTTGTGTGATATGCAGGTTGTTATGAATATATCACACAAGTATAATGTCATTGTTTGATTGTGTGCGTTTCGATGACGCACGACGTTCACTGAACAGTAGTACGACTTTTTTGTAAAATTGGCAAATTAAAGAAATGATATATTTTGGGAATCCCAGGGGTGACCGCCTCGTTCGCCTCCCCTAATATCCACCCTTGTTTCTATGTTTAGAATTTTTCAGTCCAAGAATCACTATTTTGCTAATTTTTCCATACACAATTAAACGAATGTTTTCAATTGAATGCTTTTACATTAGATTGCTGTGATTTAAAAATTAAAGTATTTTACAGTTATTTGCAACATTATGAGACCACCCAAGCAATGAGGCCTAATAGCAGCAATTTGAAGATACTGCCTGATTTTATTGTTATGAATGGCATTAAAAACATTATTGCATCACATTCACCTGTTCTATAAATTCTGTAACCTTTTTGGTAATTTCAAAATGATTTGGCCAGTGGTGCCAAACCTGGGGTTTTGCTCCCAGCTCTGGGAGTTTCAATGCCTTTCTGTTTTTTTTGTCGGGAGATCTGTTGTTTTTAGGAACTAACAGCGTATAGCGGTGATTTAAGATAGGGTATGACTGAAATTGATTTCTAGTCGTATTTTTCTTTAACTTGTTTTATCCAGGTTTGTTAGTCTTCAGCATAACTGATGAACAAGCTACTGATGCCGTATAAGCTGTAAATATCAGCTAGGCGCAATGAGTTCAAGTGACAGAGATACTAATGAAGCAAGCATAAAGAAAATATTAAGTAGTACACACAGAAATTTTAAGGTGGAGTGGTTGAATGATCCAAATCGCAAAAGTTAGCTACAGAAGCACACTGATAATAAAGATTTATTTTATTGTAAATTTTGGCGTCATAAATGCAAACTAGTCACCGTTAGAAATGCAATCTAGTCCATGTTCCTGTGATATAATAATTCCGACAGACACAAAAGTTCACTAGCAATGTTACAGTATATATTCACTAGACGTTTTGCGACTTACAGATGCCTAGATATGGCAGATAGTAGAAAGATTGGTGTAATTTTGTGTCTTCCTGGGATTTTCTGTTCAAATCTGTTTTTTTGGTGAATCTATAAGTTTTTTTCAAAAAATCCCATTGGCAACCCTGGAATTGGCATTTATTCATTAACCATTGGGTAGTGTGCTCGGAGTCTCTTTTTACAAATGTGGCAAATATGATTTGCGCATTTATTTAACACTCATGGTGATCAGCTGCAGTCGAGAACGGTCGTTTTCTAAACTTAAGATGGAAGAATGAACAAAGGAGCACCATTAGACAAAACAAGCTGAACAGATTGATACCAAAGAGTATAGGGCATGAACGTCAATGTGAAATAGACGCTACCAGTATCATAAACAAATTCACTACGACAAAATGTACAAAATGCAATCGTAACCAGTAGGTTTGCTGCTTTTCACAATTGACCTCGACACCTGCTGAGATTAGACTGCCGAGGTATAGCAATAATAAAATTTTTGATTAGTCTGTAAGCATTAATTACTGCCTCTGCACTGTACTTGTGAAGTGTACAGCAATGTATTCCTTCTTGGTGAAAAGATACGTATATACGCTTTTGATGAAAAGATAATTAGTCCATGATGTCCACCAGTTGCTATTTAGGACCACATGAATTCCCGCATAATTTGTGATTTAAGAATTGTTAACTTATTCAGGTGTACGTATTTTTAACTTAACGCCCCGCGCTGTTTATATGCTGCGGGCCCCGCGCCACCTTAATCCGGCATCGAATCTGACATGTTCGTATTGCAAGTGGACTGACCTTTTTTATTTGATTTTGGTGACGTCAATTGGCTTAAATTTGCTTCTTGCCAGGGCGGTTGAGGTGCTCACGCTCAGAAACGGCCGAATCTAATTTACCAATAATCGAAAAAACTTTGACAAAGCTGAGAGGTTCGCAGCGGTTTTGGGTGCAGTGAAAGAAGAGGTCCGCAGCAACGAAAAGTTTGAGAACCAGTGAACCACTGCTCTATGGTGTCATCTTCTGCGTTATAGCAAAAGTGAGTTTCCTATCTTCTGTTTGTGACTAACGTTATTGCCATTGAGAATAAAAATTCCAACCACCTTCCAGCACCTCGCCTGCCTCCCTTGCTACAACTTTTGCGATGATTCAACTGCAGAAGCGTCAGATACTCGCAGTCGCAAGCTCATTGCTAGTCTGGTGTCGTAAAAATCGACGAAGTTCCACACAACAAACCTCTGACGTTTGCGATAGCCTCAGCTGGAATCAGTTTGGTTGAACAAATTAAGGCGGTGCGTTTCATAATCGAAATATGACTGATTGAATAGGCTGCTCATATCAGTAATGCTGGCGTTTCGGCACCGTTTCCTAACCTGACTACACTGGATGGCTGAAAGACGATTTAGTGAAGGTATATCGACATCAGCCTATACTCCGGCAAAAGCGGCATAGACAGGAAAAATCAAGAAATGAAAAGAACAGAGATGGCAGCCTTACAACTTTGCAGTGAACTTGATAAAGTATGGCCTGAAATGCATGCCTGCTGACCCTGACAGAACACCGTTGATAGATTTGTAAGCACCCTACCTAGGCAAGATCCATGACAGCACCCACCTCTCCTGAACAAAGATTCCTATTCTATATGTCGTCACGTTGTACGTTATGGAGAAAACGACGTTTGTTTTGCACGAGAAAAATTTATTAGATGAATAAAATTTATACCAAATTGCGACATACTTCATGTATAGTGTATATGAAATTGAAATTGATAAGATTAACCAATCACCAAACCTGAAATGGTGTAGTACCTGTATCTTCTCATAAACTGAGTGAACGTATGTTCTATTAATTTTCATCATGTTCATTCAATTTTACTTGATGTATGTGCGTCACTTCCCGAACACAATCGTATTTTTTGGTCCGTTTTGGCGCCCCCTTTGGCTCAGCGCCCTGGGCAGCCGCCTACTTCGACTAATGGTAACGCCAGCACTGGGTGTAGGCTACTGTATTCTGCCAAGAATTTACGAAATCCTGCGAAATTCACTGTCAAATTACAAGTAATTATTGCAAATAATCTTGCCAAAATGTTTTTCATTAAACGATTTACTGGACTCAATACTAATTGTGTTCCTTAAACACTTAGGCAAAATTCGAAATTTAAAAGTGGTGGGGGCCTAGGTCCATGCGGCCCCCAGTTTCCGCCACCTATGGTTATAATCCTTTTCCACAATGATACTGAGTTTCACGTCAATGACCATCTTTCTTTTTGCTCACTGGGACAAACTCAAACAGGTTTGAAAGAGAGCATGCAAACAGAAAATTTGAGACGTCTCGAAATCAACAATGATACTGATGGCTCTCACCTCTCTCTGCGGTCGAGTCAAGCTTGTATATTTTAAAGGGCGTTTTTGCATTAAGTAATTTGCGCTGCAGTTTCGGAAACCCAGTTGCGGGGAGAAACCAGTGTCCGCTATAGGAGTACGCCACCCCTGGAAAAAACGACGTGGATAAGTTACAGAAACCTGATACGGCACAGGGACAACGGCGACAGACCGACGCGTAGTCAAAATCGTCGGGTAAATGCGCAAAAAAAACGAATAAACGATACACAAGGCGAAAATGACACAGCGCATGCCGGCGAAAATTGAGCAAAAAAGATGACACAGGCAGACGGGAGGCGGAAAAACTGTTAAAGGACGATACAAGCAGAGGGGAGAAGGCGGTAGCCAAGCTCCACGATTCAAAGGAAACGAACGATGATACAGGTAGACTGGTAGAGCATAGGAAGTGTGGTAGCCGAGCTCCACGATGAGAGATCTGGCGGCTCAGAGGCAGTTCCTCAGAAATCGTTGGGCTGGCGACGAAAGCGATGCTGAAGGCCAGAGCCGGCCTTTAGCCGATTGGACCGATTGCTTCCAATCGGGCCCCGCGACGAAGGGGCCCGGGGCTACGCCTACTCACCTACGCAAACTTAATTATATTTTCTATTGAAGCTGCTAGTGCGCCGGTGCGGGACCCTCAGTTTTTTAAAGCGTGGGTTCTGTTACCAACTATAATCAAAGTTTAACTGCGAGGTTTTTTCATTTCCTCATTTATCATAATTCGTTCTGGAATCGTAACAGTGGTCACTGTATTCGATGTGTGGTCTACATTTCAATAGCAGCTAGTTAGGGCAGAGAAGATTTAAGTTTTGAAACTGTTTTCTGTTTCAGTTGTAAGCGTTTCGCACTTAACAGGTCATTGCTGTTTCAACAGTTACTGCCACTCAGGCCCGTAACAAAGGGGGGAGGGGCAGGGAGGGCGTAGTCCCCTGCAAAATTTCCCGCCCCCCTGGAAAAATATGTTGGACATAGTTTAAATCTATTGGACATAGTTTAAAAAATTTGGGCCCCTTTCAGAAAAATCTCGGCCACCCCAGGTGTCCCAGGCTGGTTACGGGCATGCTGCCACTTGTCTTATGAAAGTTAGGTTTAGTTCGTAATTGCAATGTGTACTGTATATTCGGTATTTTAATAGCAGTATGCATATTCCCCCGGCCTCGTAGAGATTTGATGAGGCAGCCTCTTTCTCAAAATTGTTTAATGTCCTCAGGATTTGAGATTGACCATCCCAGTGACCTTGGAATCCGCAGAAAGGAGTTTTCTAAGCTGAAACTAATTAAAACCTATTTGAGATCAGGTCACTAATCCAGCAAGGGTGCCTAAATATTTTTGCGATTATGTCAACCGAATTCGAAATTAGCAGAGGCTCTAACTTGGACAAAATTCTGAAGGACGTTGTTGCTAAAACGCGAATAATAAGTTTCTCTTAACAGTTCCATCGACACCAAAAAAGTCTTCAAAAAACTATACATGTTCTTTAAGACATTTCGGATTATTCTTAATCCATCTTCAGTCAAAAAATAAAGCAACACTTGGCAATACTAGCAATTCAAAACCAAAAGACCCTGTGACGCAAGAAATAACAGTGTGGCGCAATAAAAGACGTCAAAAGCAAAACCAAGACCGCCAACCCTGTCAAATTCGCTACAAGTAAAAGCAGGACCAACAGCTATGCAGAAAGTGTTAAAACAAAACCTACATAAGATCGTAATCTACGAAAACAAGCCAAGACCAGTAGCAAGAGACCGTTCACAGAGCACTGCAAGCGAAGGATGGAAAAATTTTAACAATTGCCAGTACTACAATCAGCACGATATCTCTACGTCAGCACCAACAGCAATGCACGAAACATGTATCAACACAAGAACTGAGTCAATTATTTGACATAAAATCTACGTGTTGAAGAGGTATTAAGGGGTGGAAAAATTGTCTACATTAATCTCGGGTTGCTGTTTTTGTATCAGAAGTGTCTCTTTAATTAATAATTCGCGGTAGTTAAAAGCAGATGCCAAGATTTCAGGATTTTTAACGTCCATGAAATCACTTGGATATGTGTATAAATGTTTGACTACATCGCTAGCTTGGTGGTTCGATTTTAAAGGATTGTGTTCATCCAGGCGAAATTTTAAATTTCTTTGAGTTTGTCCAATATAAGAACGACCACACGAACGTTTAAGTTTATATACCAAATTGCATTGTTCCAGATGTGCTTGCTTGTCCTTGTACTTAAAATGATCTCCAATCGTGTGTGTTTTATGAGAGACAGAAAAAAAATACACCACCACAAACAAAAAAAACACACCACCACAAAGATCTGCGTAGGAGTCTCAAGTTTCTCTTACCAAATGCATTTTTTGTATCGTAAGTTACATAGCCTAAGGCAGGACTGTGGAGCCGGAACTAAAATTTCAGGCTCCGGTTCTGGCTGCAGGTATCTAAAGTTTTTGGTTCGAGCTCCGGTTAGGGCTCCAAAATGATTTTGTCCATTGAAAACTGAAAGCCATTGTCTTATTTGTACAATTGTATTATTACATCTGCATAGATAGGTGTCCCGAAATGATATATTTGATGGATAGCGGGACATGTGCAAAACAGTTTGAGAAACCCTGATCAACACACAAACGAGCTTGGGCGTCAGAAAGATTTTTTCCAGCTGGGAACAATAGTGGCTTTTCCAGGTGGTGGCCATAAGCATTTTCCCCAGTGGGCTAACCTTGGTTAAATTTTATTTTACCAAGTCGAAACTAAGGGAAAATCAATTTTCAAATTTCAAAATCCAGGGGATCCAAGGTCCCCCTGCCCCCCTTCCGACACCCATGCAAATGATTTATGTACACATACGGAAAACACGCTTGTCCTACAATAAGTTAACTCGCTTGCCCCACAAATTTGGTCTTTGTAACCGGAACCCAAATTTCAGGCTCCGGCTTCACAATGTAAAATTTTTGGCTTCTGCTCCAGCTGTAATCATCCAAAATTGCTTTGGCTCAGGAACCGACTCCACAGGCCATTTATCTGTTTCAAGCATTATCATACAATGGTTGCACTGTAGTTTTTGCGCGATGTACTGTAGTCACGTTTTTTGTTTGTTGATTTTTGTTGCAAAGCAACAAAAAATTTTTGCAATATTTGTTTGTTGATTTTTGTTGCAATATTTCATCTTTGCTGGATGATTATATCAGGCATTGTTGCTAATTTCATTTAACACATGGCCAATTGGTCTGTCGTACCCCGCGGTAGGTCCACACCCAAAGAGAAGGTATTGAGCGTAAAAACTGATGGATTTGTTGGGTGTTATGGAGATGCGGACACGGAAAGTCTCTGCTAAAGAGGTGAAACTGTGGGACATGCCCCAGACACCTTTAGCTTGGCATTACCCTTTTCGGGCCTCGCTTTTTTACATCACCCATGATTACTTTCAAGGAGGGACTTGTTGCCCCTCCTAAAATTTTTTTGCCCAGGACACTTAGTAGGCCCGCAAAAGTGTTTCCAATCGAGCCCCACACTTTCTAAGGCCGACCCTGCCGAAGGCACGTAGGCACAGGACTAAGGCTGCGCGAATATTCAGGCGGTTGCTTGTGTAGATCTGCGCAGGAGTCTCAACGGTAAACGGGTAGTGCATTAGGTAAGCTCGGGGGGAATGGTCCACGGAAGGGAAAACTCTCCGAGTATATCCGACAGACGTTCGCGACCAACGTCGGAAAGGCCTGGGATAATCAAGCTCTTGCTCGAGGATGCGAGTTTGCAGGGTTGTTCATGGGGCATATTTATCTGTCCCATTCCCATCCCATAGCAATTTATGCCTGTCTTGTCCCATCCCATGGGACGTTTCCCATGGGAATGACACTCCCATGGACAAGCCTAGTGTTGTCCATGGGACATATTTATCTGTCCCATTCCCACCCCATAGCAATTTATGTCTGTCCCATCCCATGGGACGTTTCCCATGGGATTCCCATAGGAATCCCATTCCCATGGACATGCCTGCGAGTTCAGCACTTCCGTGGCAGGCTATTAGGTTAGCGACGCGGTTGCGTGCAATGCTGCAGACAATCGAGCGAAGCATAGTGTTTAACGTTGGACAGCAAATGAGGTATTCGAATATGAAAGGGGACATGGCAGGCGACAAGCCGGGTGAGGATTCCTGGCTCTCACCTAGGCGGCCCGGGTTCAATTCCCGGTCTGAGAACAATTTGTAGTCGACGATGGTGGTCGCTCATGGATTCTAGTGCTTATAATTAGCGCAACCAATTTTTTGAGCTAAACACTTAAAAATTTTGACTTTACAAGTTACAAATTTTGGCGTTATTTTGGCCTATAAATTTTCTGGGTTTGCAACTGCAAAATAGTTCAGCTTCAGGTTTTGAGGTTAACCAGGAGCATGTTCATGCACTCTATGCTTCGAAATAAAAAAAAATTGGTCGTTTAACTTCGGGGACGATATTTAAGACCACATTTCTTAAGAAACGTTCTTCAGAAACGTTTGGCTTACCGCGCTTATCCTACGGAGTATTCAATCATCCAGTAGTGGGCAAAACAACATTATTACGTCAAAAATCCCAGCAAACCCACTATTATTTCAGAATTGCAACAAAACTTGCGAAAGCATATCGCGTATCAATACCTGTTGTTGTAGTTTCAATAGAATATCAATAAAGATAAACAAACTGTGCTGCAAGAAAAGTTTGACCCAAAGATAAATTTTGACCTAATGATGAATTTTGCCTTTTTTTGGACCTTAGTACTTGGGATTCCCTCATGGTATGAGCGTGAAATTTGGTTTGTGGACATTTCATAAGCTTTGAAAAAGGCAGAAAAATTTTGACTTTATTGACTTTTGGTTTCCCTAGCGATAATATTTTTCCACAAAAGACTGAGTTTCAGGTCGATGACCATCTTCACTTTTGCTCACTTGGACAAACTCGTACAGATTTGAAACAGAGCATGCAAACAGAAAACTTGAGACGTCTCGAAATCAACGATGATACTGGCTCTCACCTCTCTCTGCGCGCGAGTCAAAGCTTGTATATTTTGAAGGGCGTTTTTTTCACCATCGCGCGCGAGGTGCATTCGATTAAGTAATTTGCGCTGCAATTTCAGAAAGCCAGTTGCGGGCAGAAACCCGTGTCCGCTATGGGGCGCCATTCGCAAAAATATATCCGACAGATTTATTTAAATCTGCGCACATTTAGAAAGTGTCAACAGCCCTGAAACTTATCTTAGCAAAGAGAGAGAACAGTGCTAAATTTTAATTCATTGTGTTACAGGCAGCTTTGCCCGAAACAACTCATCTTGTACATAAAACAAACCATGCCGTAAAACCTGCAAGCTTGAGGCAGTCAAAACAAAGCTAACAGATTTCAAACAATCAAAGCTGACTATTAGTCAGCTGACCTAACTGAAAACGGCTATCCCAGGACACTAACCTCAAGTCACCCTAGTGAAAACGTCACCAAACGTCAGCGAAAGTCACGAGACATTAGCCAAAATTAGCTAAGACCAAGCACGACCACGGAATTGGTTAATCACATAAGAGGAGCACGAACTGGTAATGAAAAGGTGAAAACCCGAGCACCGACAAGTACCTGGTGTTGCCAGTGGTTGTGAAGTCAACCAATCACCTGAGGTTTTAACGAACAGCAACCAATTAGAAGACCTGAAATAAAGGGGTTTTGACCAACTCTGGAACAACCGTCAAGTATAAATACAGCCACATTTGGACTAAAAGTCAGTCTTTTTCAAGACTCGCTCCGCCGTTTAGCCCCAGGGGGTCACGGTTAAGTCATTACAGGAGCCTAAGCGCCAGTAATGATCAGGAGAAACTGGCTTGTGCGAGTTAATCTCTGTCAGACCAGACTGTAAAATTGACCTTGTCTGGGCTAATCCCTGAAAGGTTAAACTACAGAAAGTGGCTTGTCCGAACGAAACTCTGTCAGATTACTGTATTTTGTGAAAATCAGACTGCGAAAGTGAAGTTTTGTCAGATTGTTTTGTGAGAATCACATTGTGAAAGTGAAGTTCTACCAGTTTAAATTATGAATGCTATACTGTACTAGCGAAGTTTTATCAAGCAAGTTGTTCAGGTTTGGAATGAGTTTATCACCAACCCTTACTGTCGTTAAGTTGCTGTATCAACCTAAGTCCAATCAATTGGTTTGCTTTCTCCAGCCGTTGAAGGTTTTACCTTCTTCCGCTTACCACCTCGGGAGGCGGTATAAAAGGTGAGCAATGCTCCCTCTTATGCCGCAGTGGTCACACCACACTTGGGTGAGAGACATTTGAATCTTCTCAACACGCATGTACACCTTGATGTGCATCCGTATCCTGCTCGGCATGTCGATCGCATCTCTTTGCGGTCCGCTTGGGTCGAACTCAGCTTGGCAGTGGTCATTAAAAACTATCTTGATCCTTCTCCGGATCCCCCCTTTGACTCCACTTACTTTCAACTGAAAGCAGCAACATTCAAAATTTTAATCAATGATAAACTTTCGCCTGGAGGATCCCTTCTTGCCGCCTAGAACGAAAGCCGACTAGCTAGCAATGAAACTAGAGCATGACAATATCAGACAACATCGACAGATTTAATGCGTACTTACTTATCGAGTATATTTAAAAATTGAGATATACTGAGATGTAGAAAATTAAGTTTTGTTCATATAAGTAAATTGCTTGAATAGGGGAACCGATCTGAATATATTGTCGATCTCCTTATTGCATCACATAAAGAATAGTAATAAGTAGGGCAAGTTTTTGTTGCAGTAACAAAGCGAGAAAGTTGCATTTATTTTCAGCGAAAGTTGCATTTATGCACTGTAAGTTGCATTTATGCGCACATTTGACTGTGAAAGACTTGAAACAACCTATTTTGCATGCAAAAATCGAAAAAGTTGCGAAAAGTGACATGCAAAAATCGAAAAAGTTGCAAAAAGTTGCATGCAAAAATCGAGAAAGTTGCAAAAAGTTGCAATATAAAATTCCTGGAAACAGCTCAAAACATTGAATTGTATATATCTTGAGTATTTAGGAAGCTGTTGGAAGCTGTAAAAAAAAGTTGCAAAAGTTGCAAAAACTTGCCCTAGTAATAAGATATAAAAGTATGTGAGCGTTGTGACATGTCGAGAAGTGCTTGGATATTACGAAACGTCATATTTTGGTGAGTACCAGTTTGTTTTATTTGAACATATGTCATTATGAATAAAAGGCTATAAGATTGAGAACCATGTGTTTCTTTGGTGTGTGTATTTTCTAGTGTGAACCGCTGAGAAATAATTAGTAATCCGGCAATTAGTAGGGTCTGTTAACCAGACATAGCCTCTGCGAGAACGGTCCCAGATTCAGTAATGAGAACCCATGTATTCATGTTATCTACTGAATCTGAAGCACATTACGATGCCACCCTATAGGGGTCGCATCTTGTGTAACAATTGCATTACGTCAAACAAAGTGCTTTAATTTCATATCAATTCAAAGTGACGATTTGAGCATAAAGAGTTCTCAAGCATTTGCAGTACTATTTCACTTTATCCAACTGAAAAAATTAACAATCAATATTTTAATAGAATGTTTCACTATTCTTACTAAAGGCAAACAGTATGTTAACTGTTATCATCTGACCTAAGGTCTCACCAGATTCTAAGTTCGAAGTCATTGCAATTTATTTCACATGGAAACTAATTTTGTGTATTTAACACATCTTTAATCCTGCAAGAAGTAAGAAACTTTGCCAGCGAAATGTTGACATGAACAAGAGTTGCAGAAAAGACACGCGAACTGCAGCTAGGAACACGAGGCAAGAGCGGAAAATTTAGCTTTTTTGTAATGCTGACCGTGCTAGAACCCAGCAAAACTCAACTGCTAACCAATCTACGCCTGACAACGGCTTGTAAGCACCCATGAAGCCAGGATACACTCCTGTAAAGAGAAACAGCAGTGCTGGCAACAAGTGCAGTGGTTTATGAGTCAGCGCATCGCCGTTTTACAAAGTCTAGAAGGCACACGACAACATGGTAAACTTCGATAAAATTTTTTTGGCTAGATTAATATTACATTTCCCTCTTGCTGCAAACACTCCTGTAAAGCCGAACAATTAAATTGGGGGCAGACAACGAAACATGCATTCTGTTTTAAGTTTTTCAAATCATATCCGATCCAACAATTTCATTTCAAAATCCAAAAAGAGGAAGTTTTAGAATCCAATTCCTGTTTAAATCCAAATCCTATCACTTTTAGCCTATTTGGCTATATGTGAGGCAGTGTGTATTTTACTTCACGAGGCAAAAACATTGCTAGAGCTATTTTGCCTTTAGCCGAACATGTTTGTTTGAAGTGGTCACTTGAAAGGTTGGAAACGCATGACCTGCTTAGTTCACCGGGAATATACGCTTTGAGCTGCGGTGGGATTCAAATTTTTAAGTACAGGTTCTCTCACTCCAGGACTCACTAATAACAGGTTCTCTCATTATCACAGCCTCCAGAGGCAAACCATGCTGGTTGGCCCAATAGAAGTGCAAAGGTTGATCTTTTGTTACCAACTGGTACAGTCCAGCAAGGGAAATTATTGATTTTAGCTATTTTCCTAAATTTTAGTCTTGTTTTTCTCTTTTAAAAGTTAGTAACAGGTCTGTGAGGGGTTTTGCCAAAACAAGTTACAAGTAAAACGTGTTCATGGGGAAAAATTGAGTACCCCTGTCTTAAGCCAACAACCGGTTCGTGGGATTAAAGTAATTCAAAGAACAGTGACCAGGTTCTTGCGAACCGTTCGAATCCCATCACTGCCTTTAAGCCACTTTTTTGCACCAACTGGTGCCAAAATAACTCACCAGTCGATTGGACTAGAGAGCTATTCAAACCCTCTAAAGATGCGGAAAGTCTTGTTTCGATAAAAAAAACAAACAATTGGAAAGTGTTGGATTTGAGCTTTTTTCTGGGTGACGTCATAATTGGGGCAGGTTTAGGGCTTTTTGGATGAAGTCATCGGGTCGTGGGCCCCAAACTCAAGGGCAGTTTTTGTTTCTTTTTTTGAAAAACAGGCGAATATCCGCATGTTTGTAGCCCTTGATTCGCTTTCTAGCGTTTGTGGTTGGCAAGTTAGGGCCAAAAACTCGATAATTAATTAATTAATTCTCTACGGGATTTATAAATTAGTTTTGTTGTTCACAGTCGCCGTAAAGTTTCTCGGACTTCATGCATTGAACCGACAGGTCAGACGAAAAGTGCAATATTTCACAAAATTGTCTGCTAGGTACTGAGAGTTTTAAGCTGTAGTAATTACCAGAAATTAAGTCAAAGATGCCTTCACCACCAGCTGACTGATTTTAGTAGGATTGACTAAATATGGACTAAAATTCACCATTTTCTACAAAACCATTCGTACTTGCTGTTTCGTGATACATTGAGTCACGACAATGGTTTGATTGCTAAGGGTGAACGCATATTCATTCCCTTTCCCGCTCATGCCCAAATTAAAGCACAGCTGCATTCTGCCCATTTAGGCTATGACAGTATGCTCCGCCGCGCTTGTGATACAATGTTCTGGATAGGTATGAGCAATGACATTAAACAGCTTGCCGACAAATGTGGCGTGTGTCAGCAGACCAAACCATGTAACTCTAAGGAGCCTTTGCAACAACATGCTGAAGGTAGAACGCCTTGGGAAAAATGTGGTGTCGATCTGTTTGAATTCAACCAAAAATATTATTTGGTCACTGTTGACTATTTTTCCATTTTTTTTTAAATTGACGTTCTCACCTCTACGACCGCAAGTGCTGTGATCCATTGTTTGAAGCGCAATTTTGCTCGATACGGTATACCGAAATGCGTTGTGTCTGATTCAGGCCCCCAGTTTGTGTCCAGCCTCTTTGCGGATTTTTGTTCGACATGGCGCATGCTGCATGTTACTTCAAGTCGGGACACCAAAATGAGAATGGGAAAGCAGAGGCTGCTGTGAAATCAGCCCAGAATATGCTCAAACGCACTGTCCTACAACATCAAGATGAATATTTAACTTTGTTAGAACTGCGCAACACACCCCGTCAAGACGTTCGTAAAAGCCCAGCTGAGATTATGTTTGGCAGAGTGACACGCTCTCTTTTACCTACCCTGCCCAAACCTTGCCACAAAATTTATTTGAACAGACGCTGCAAGCGCCAGATCGCCATAAAGTATTACGACAAACGTGCTCGTTCTTTGCAGCCACTGTGTGTCGGCGATCGCATTATATTTCAAAGCCCGAACATGGAGGGGTGGCAAAAGGGCCAAATAGTGCGGAAACTTGGTGCTCGCACATACATCATCAGATCGTCACTGGGTGTTTTGTACAAGCATAACTGTGTTCATATCCGCCCTGATCATGCTTCAACATGCGACGTTGTGTTTAATCCAAACTATACTTCAACATGTGACGTTGTGCCTAGCCCATCCTCACACACTAGTGTCGTTGCAAGTCAGATTGCACCGCCTGCTGTCAACGACACAGTTGCCCATGCGCGTCCTCCGCAATTCTGCAGACCACCGGAACGATTACGTGATTATGTGTGCTACTAAACTCGGTGCCAAATCGACCACATCCTAATGAAAAGGGGATGTTGATGATGTTCGTACATAGTACTAGTGCATGAACCCGTGTGTATATGTATGTGTGACGTGTTGTGTGCGTTTGAGCGTAACTGTGACCTCATGCTTCTTCTTACTGATGTTCGAGACACATGCGCATCGTTACCTGTTATGTTTCCTCATTTAATACAAGCCATCACAAAATCAACACTTGCATCAATTAATCGGTGGGAAAAGCAGTGTAAGCACAAGGGCAATACAAATAAATGAATGTTTTTGAAAGTCAAATTATAACTTAGTTTCGTATTGAAGATCTTTTTCAAACGTTTTATTTTCCACCCCTGTTTTCTCAGAATCCATTTCAACTTCTTCCATGGGTTGATCTAGTTTCTTCAAAGCAAGACTTCTTCCACCATTTGCCAAATTACACTGAAGGATGTCAAAGCGTGGACTGATACAGCCACTGACGAAGAGATATTTTGCTAAATATGATACTGTCCAAAGTGTGATGAGAGACACAACCATTGCAAAAGTTTTGAACGGAAAGTTGGTTCCTCCCGGGTAGTACATGAATGGCTTCAATTTGAAAAACGGCTCACCTCCTCCAAGTCTCGGAATGAGGCCAATGATGAAAGCGCAGATGGAGCCATAGGTATTTGGATCGCCGTATATAACGGTTGCTAGCTGAAAAGTAATATGTTGTTTGCTTCAAAATTGATTATGATAAAACAAAAACTGCTGTGCTTATGACGTCCGCGAAAATTAGTTTTGAAAATGTTGTTGTTAAACTTAAGTGCAGATTGTTGTTTGCATTTTGTGAAAAAGCACCAAACTTAAAAAAATTTGCTGTATGGCTTATTGTAATTGCAGCAGATGAAGCTACTAAAAAAGTTTTACAAAATTATGAATTTCTGCAATGGCAATGTAATTACAAATTAAAAAAAAAAGTTAGCGACCAAGTTCTACTTCACTTTGTCCCTTTCAACCTTCGAAATAGAGTGAGTAGATAGGAACTGGGGATTGAAGGGTCCGGCTCTTTTCTTTGTTTGTTTATTTTATCAACTCCTCAACAATGCCCAAAAATTGCATAGGAATTCCCCACCCCACAGCCCTTGCCTTTCCCAGGGTCCCTCTATCTTCCCAAAAATAGCACAGGAATTCCCCACCCCAGGACCCCGTGTCTTTCCCAGGGTCCCTCTGTGTTTCCTTGGGCCTCTCTGTCTGTCCTCATCCTTGAAAGCCTGGAGCAAGAGTTTTGTTTGCCAGACCCCCTGTTGCATTGTCAGCCTGTGTTGAGGTTTTGTCCGAAAGTCGAAACTCTTCAATGCCTGTGAGCTTAGGTATTTCCGTCATGTTGCCATGGCCTATTCAGGTGGTTTGCCAAGTTGCTCGTTTCAGCTGATTGCCTTGTTTGGCTTGTGATTGTTGAAAATAATTTTTTCTTGTTATTCAGTTGTTTGCAAAGCGCCTTGTTTAGTTTGAATGCACTTTCTTAAGCTTTGCGTGCGAAGCGAGGCTTTGCCCCGATGCATGGTTTTTCATTGTCAAAAGGCGCGACGGTTTGGATGCTTGAGCCATTGCGCGCACAACGGTGTTTTATTTCACCACAGAGTTTCGCGCAGTCAGTTTCAAAGTGACTGTAGAAGTTGTTAGGCATAGGCTAAGGTTTGCATGTTTCTTTCTTATTGTTTGAAAGATAGTTTAGCATAGGGTGATTAGGTTTGTATGTTTCTAACTTATCGTTTGAAAGATTGTGTATAGTTTAGGCATAGGCTAAGGTTTGCATGTTTCTTTCTTAATTGTTTGAAAGATAGTTTAGCATAGGGTGATTAGGTTTGTATGTTTCTTACTTTATTGTTTGAAAGATTGTGCATTGGTTCGAGCTGTTTGCATCTGAAAAGGTGTTGAATTTAATTTATTTTCTTGTATTGTGCATTCAGAGTTATTCATTGCTTAGAGATTGAGAATCCATTAGTTGTAGTTTATCTGTTGTTCAAATCTGAACGCAAAAAATCGCACAGAGCTTCTCTTGTTCAATGTTTAAGAAATTGTTAGGTAATAGGTAAAGACTGTGTTTATATTCAGGTGAGCATAACCGCTGTTCTTTTTGTTTGCAATGGTTTTGCTTGGATTTTGGTTGGTTTGATGTTACATAATCAATGCTTTTGAAATTGCAAGCAATGTCCTCTGTGTTAACCCTTTTCACCACCAAATGGTTAGATTTGTTTGAGGCTGTTTCAATCGGTGTGAAAAGTGGTCCTGGCTGGACTGCCTGAGCTTTTGTTCAAATAGGTGCTTTCTGTTAACCCTTTATTGCCACCAGATGGTCAGATTTGTTTGAGGCTGCTTCTATCAACCTGAGCTTTGTCCAAAGATGGTTGCTCATGTCTTGATCGTTTGTGAAAAAAGCAAAACTTTCAAGGTGTGACACTCATTTGTGACAAAGCACTATCGTCAAAATATGTTTATAGCCTCGAAGGCTATAAACATAATCTGATTTCAATCATTGGCAGTTTTTTGAAAAAAGAGTTTTTTAATATTCAACATGCATTTTCTGTCCATCACTCTGGAAAATGAGACTTTTATCACTGATGACAACGGCGAAAGCTTCTGTGTTTGCAGCTACGTTTGCTGAGAACTGTGCTTTTATCTGCAAGTCAGTCACAGAGTTTTTGAGTTTTTCGCTCTGTTTTGAGACGTCAAAGACAAACATTGGGAACAGTTCCTTGTAATCTGCTGGGGTTATATTTGGGGAAGAAATCAACTCTTCAACATTGTAAAACTTTGTTCGGAATGCTGCGGCATCCCCATAAACCCTTGAAA
>Ga0210059_1005278_pt1 | contig 20818 bp, 10 predicted proteins | sample Ectturendosymbi2_FD_188042 | JGI IMG/M metagenome (GOLD analysis project Ga0210059, IMG submission 188042) | Ecteinascidia turbinata endosymbiont from Florida, USA - Sample 2 (SPAdes) (version 2) | ecosystem: Host-associated > Tunicates > Ascidians > Unclassified | place: Key West, Florida...
AGGTTTTAGTTCGTTTTTGTTACTAGAGGCGATACAAGCACGTCGATACGGAGTGATAACGCGTCTGCATGCACACGAGGTGGCGGGGTTGTCGTTGACGATATGGTGGTGAGAGCAAGCTTGCAACTGCCTCGCGGTTTTCAACATATTAGCTCTTCCAGGCCGAACGTTGGCTCGTTCTTTATCGGTCTCGATTCCATCAGTTCTTCGTCAGGCCATGCGATGCCTTTTTCTTCTCTCTCATCCCCCTGTCTGCCTTATATTCGCTGCTTCCTTCTGACATGCACCCGTTCCTGCTTCGTTTACGCTTTCTTCTTCTCGCGGTCTTTCATTCTTGTTCCTTTTGCAAGGCGAGGCCATTTTCCGAGAAGCGCGTCTTTCGCTGTTCGATGGCTTGTTTGCGTTGAAAGGTTCGGTTGCATTAGTTACGCATCGGCTTAATTCCCAAGGCAGATCGCTGGCATCACTTATGGAAGCTTGATTTATTGGTTCGCTTATCGGTTACTGTGGTGTGTTATTACAGCTGAGCTTCAGTCACGTTGCCGTCTTCTTCCTCACGGTTGGATCGGTTAAATGGCGATTCGACGTGACACAAGTGCAATAGATTAGCACTTGGTACTGAGCGCACAAGGCTCGTATGGGGTGATGACCAGTCTGTAATTTCTTTTCGTTTATGCTGGCCAAGAAGTTCGAAAACATCGAAATCGTCAGTGCGGTCAAGTCGGTCGCGCCGTAAGTACACATTTTTTAATTTGGGAGAATCAACAAGAAACGGGCTAAACGATACATGTTGTGAGCAGCTCGGGGTATCTTTTCTGGCCACAACAATACTTGCTGAGCTACTGCGTTGCGTGGTCCGCATGAATTGTTTGTAGCTGTTTACATCAATAGCAAACTTTGTGTGTTGAAGCGGGCGGACAGTATTTCCGAGTCGCCAGGATCAGTGAGACAGTTAAACGAGTCGAGGTTTGGACGCAACAGGGGACCTCCAATAAAAATTGCCCCGGGCCCCCCTACCCTTTAATCCGGCTCTGTCAACAATGCTATTCTTTCGTAATAATGCAACTTTTCCGTTATTTCTTTCCATCGTGAGGACTGCCCAGAATTACTCAGCAGGTTTGCCAGGTTGGCATTTTCAGTGTCAAATTCCGGAAATTTGGTCTTAGGATTTGTCATCAGAAAATGCTGTTTGGCATTTTGTACCATACATTTTGTGGAATTTTGACATATTTGACAAACCAAACGTTTGTGTGCCAGATTTAAAGTAATCAAAAACTACGGCATTGTGCATATCTGTATTTTCACAACCTGTATTTTATTGTTTCAAACATTCACATGTATTTTTATTCAGCATTTTCTATAAAAGGTAGATGGTACTTGACGCGTCCTGTCCTTCTAGTGCTAATATGGACAAGAATGTGTTTTAATGGAAGGGAAGTAAACCAAAGTATCTTGGGACCTGAATGAATCTTGGTTTTTGCTTTTTTTATTATACGTTGTTGTATCCGGTCTGTGTGATGGTATTTTTCCCTGTTGTTTTGTTGTCTGATCCTTTTTAACACACCGAGTTTGCAAGGACGTCCCGCGTGTAGCAGCGGCAGAAGCAACGCATTGCGTGCTTTTGGGGTTTTCCGCATGGGAGGATGTTCGAGCTGAGCGACGAAAAAGAACATCAGCCGATGAACAACTTAAGGGGTGAAATTTCAAGCTCCCCAATTAACGACGAAAGTGAAACGAGCATTGCTTAAAATGCCTCAGTATGGACTGAAGTATTGAAGTCTGAAGAAATTACAACCACCAGCAGTGACTCAGAGAATGCTATTATCGCTGATAACGATATTGGATCGTTTTCGCAATGGACAAATTGTTGGTTTATTGCTATATGATGAGTTTTTCGGTGAAGCTGCTTTGAGGAGGATTGATGTTTGAAAAAAATGTGGAGCAATATCCAACTACGTGTGTGGTTGTTTTGAAAAGCTTGCTCATTAAAATAGTGGCATGTGTCTTTACGATTTTCTGTCGTAGTCTACATAAAAGCTAAGAGCGTTGCTGTACCTCTGCGTAGATGGTAGAGTGGCGTAGGCAGAAAATTTTCATGGGGGTTTTTATTTAGTGGCATATGGTGGTCATTTGCATTTGGTGTGCGCTGTTTGTGATGTCACAATTTGACGTAATAATCATGTTTCCAAACCAATGTTTTAGCGAAGTTTGTTGACATAATATGCATATTCCTCTACACGCACTCCCCTTAATTTATGTGTCATCAGGGGAGGATCCAGGCAGTAATTTTAGGGGGGGAAATTTCAGCAATATTTAGCAGTCAAGTCTCATGCGTTCTACAAAAACAGGAGAGTTGGATTTAAAGAAAAAGGGTTTTTTCCCAATCCTGATTATCTTTCAATCCTTTTTTGTGATTTTCCTTTGATCGCACGATCTGAAACAAGCCACGTCACTATCAGTTTGATTGGGCGTGCGCCGTATACCTAGAGTAAAAGACCCTGGTAATGAAGAATCTGAGAATTATTGGCATTTGAATACGTAAAAATTAGTGTCGACAGCAAAACAAGTTTCTAATAATTAAATCCATTCAGCATGCATTAGTAAACTTACAATAGGCAAAATCATTTAGCTAGAGCATTTAAATTTTTGTAAATTCACTCTTTGGATACCCCCCTGCCTGGGATGCCCGGGGCCAGTGCCACGTTCTCTCCCCCTCTGCCCGCCATTGCATAGATTTAAGCCGTGCCATATTGATAACTCAGGGCCCGCAAATATAAACATTGTATGCTTTTGCTCACCGTCAGCAGTGCCAGATTAAATGAACGTGAGGCCCCCGGTAAAGCCGTGACCGCGAGGCCCCCAAAACGCTTAGCGCAACTGCGCACCGTTTCACACGCCCTCGTTTCAACTTTGGAGAAGCACCGGTTAAAAACGTCAAACCTGATATGACTTGGCAGACTACAGTTTAGAGACAATTAGGGGTGACCATGTATGGCGGTTCGTATGTGGTTAATTTGTTCAAACAGAAAGTTGTACCACAAAAAACGATCTTTTTGCTACCGTAACACGACACAGCAATCTTTTTCGTCATAGACTCTCTGACCATCTTAACTGCACAAATCGTCCATTCACATTTGTAGTGAGGAAGGATGTGTCTACACTTTCTCGCAGATCAAAACGTATACCATTTAGAAAAAAAGTTCTCAAGGAAATATCACGCAAAAGAAACTTGAACCGTACTACCTGACTGAAGTTGTGCAATGGGAGCTTTTCAATAGTTAAACCTAGTTAACTGTTCCGTGATCTAGTGAACAACAGCGCTTTGTATGATTGAAGACTGACACCCTCACAATCACGACAAGCACTTCGCAACTATTTGTGGCGTCAGCGCATTATACGGCAATTGCAAAGACGTTAACTGCGAAGAGTAGGCTACTTAGTAACACACTTACTGAAGTGACCCTGGTCTCTGTCATTGTGTGCTTTCTGAAAAGAAGTCAGCTACGAAAAGTTTCATGACGCCACATTTTTTGCACACGAAATCGTTGATCGTCTCCAGGTCCGTATCTCCAAGAATCTCATGCTCCAATGCCCATTAGAAACAGCATGCTCAGTTTTTCTTGTGAGAATACGTCTTTATCGTTAAGGTTCAGTTCTGACTTCTCAGTGAGCATTAAGTGCAAAGCTTTTATTTGCTGTGGCGAGTTTTCGTAATTCATCTGCTCAGTTTTCTACGCCTGCGTGGTGTTCTAACTTTAGCAAGTTGTCCGATAGTCTTGTCAACATACAATATAGGCTAGTTCTACCTGTACTTCTCATTGCTTGACACAGTTTTGCGAGAGTGTCTAACTTTCTTCTTTTTTTCACGGCTCATGTTGTTCTGGCCGTTGATTATTTTTTAAATTATGACTTATTTGTAAAAAGTGCTCGAAAAAATGGAAAATATGCAGTTTATGAAACTAAAAACTATTTCTGATAGCCGAAGTGTAGAAAATATTTCAGACAAAAAATTGACAGGTGAGGTTCAACCAGCACACACTAATAGGGTAGAAAGGGTAATGCGTTTTGTGAACGTCCATTTGCATTGCATCGTCAGCAATCTGAAAAGGATAAGCAAAACTTCGACGTTGCACCCTTTAGAAAAATTTATGCGGACGCCCCTGGATGCACTGATTTCGACCTATTTCTTGGCTCACAAAGCGTGGTACACTTTGGTTCAATTCTTTTAAGACACTCAAAAACGATAAATGCCAAAGTTCTAAGTTTCCTTTTACCCAATATAATAAACGCAGTAATCAAAAAACTCTGCGATTTTGACGCGCAGTGAACAACCTAAAAACATGAGAAACCAGTAAAGGAGAATTTTGATATTCAAGCGCGAGGCCCCGGGCAACCCCGGTTCGCCTAATGGTTAATCTGGCCATGACCCTGAGGCAATAAAAAATTAGGAAATATTGGGCGAATCACGTGGTGCAAGTCGGTTATCCTCTCTGGGCGCAACTTCATGGTACTTGATTTGCGTCGGGGACCAGCACGTTGTGCAAAATTATGCCGTGGTCTAGCCTCGTATTTTTTTAAGACATAAAAGTGGATGAACTTTGAGTAGACAATTAGAGTTGTTTGAATAAAAAGTGACAAAGACTTTTTCGTGTTGGTTTGCTTCATTTTTTCTTACAAACACTTTGAAAGTTTGGGCCAAGTTGGTTTTCTGCATTTGTTTTTGTTTGATTTGTCAGAATTGTCGCTTCGGCTTCTACTGTTATTTTTGTAGCTATGGACCTGTATTTGGGATGCTGCGGTTGATTTTGATTGTACGTGTGACCTCTTTGTGACGCAACATACTTGCACCAATCAGGCAAACGCCTGCTGCAACAACTGTCTTAAAATCAACAATCTATAAACGTGAGGACGGACGATTTTGAATACGAAACGTTTCAAAAGACAAAATATGTGTTATGATCATGGGGGCAATTCCGTGGGCGACAGGGGGAACGCGTCTCCCACTTTTTCAGACAGTGGGGATATAATATGCTATGTCCCCCCACATTTTTCTCTTTAGGTTTCGTAATATATTGGTTTTACATCAAGTTGTTCCCCTCACATTGTACAAAAAATTTGCGGTCATGAACAATACCAGAAGGTCGAACGTGCCTATTTGTCCTTGCTGGATCGTATCGCAATCGTATGAGATTATTCTTAACAAAAAAGTATAATGTAGCAAAAAAACTTTGGTCAAATAACTGTGTTCATCATACCTGAAAAGCAATTGAAAATCGTTAAGGGTCCCAGAACAAACATTAACCCAGGTCGAAGTTCCCAGATAAAACGATGAAGTATCAGCGGAGAAATGAGGCCTGAGCTTAAAATCATCCCCTGAGCAGTCGCCGAAATGTTATCCACTCGTAACTGCCAGCGAAGGTGTTTATTTGCTCACAAAGCGAGCAAAGCAGATCCCAGCCGGCTGAGTTCTGCTTTAATTTTTCTGCGACGATTGAAATATGCAAGCGCATCTAATTTTCACAGCTGAAAGCAGGCAAATTCCCCAGAAGCTTGCCCCCAGGCTAAAGTTTGTTTGTAGTCTTCGATTCGTTGAGGGAATCCCTGCCACTACTGTTTTCTACGAATGTTGACATTTACTGAAAGAACTATGAAACAAGAAAAGGGAGAACTGACGAACTGCCCCACCGACTAAAAAAACATGTTTGGAACAAGGAATAACTAGAAATTGGCTTCATTGTACGCTTCCAATGTATAGTTTGTTTGTAGCTAAAAAATGTTTTTCAGTTAAGCTAATTGTTCTTTTTGTTCTTACTTTTACAGGACTGATGATGCGTTTAAAAACGCGGAAGTAGTTTCCCCGTCAATAAACTGAGACTGATTTATTCCGCCATCTTTGTGGCCTACAACTATGAACAATTTTGCAGAGCTGAAGAAGATAACCAATTTTGCAGAGCTGAAGAAGATAACCAGTAGAATTTACTCAAACTGTTCGAAGTATTCCTCTCTTTTTTTCAAGTCCTTCAAATGTCGTTGCTATTCGTTTTGTTTCATTACAAAAATTGCATTTAACTGTACAAGTGTGCTGCTTATTTTAATTTTTACTTCATAGTGCATTTTGCAAAGGAAGAGTAAAGATCGGGATTTTGGTGGGCTTTATAGTTTTTATAAGTGAGCTTTCAAAACCCGGGCAATTTTTTGGTTGGTCCAATTACATCAACACAGAAGATAATTATGGATGTTTAATTGAATTTGTGAGCCAAATTACAAAACTGTCCTAACAACTGTCCTATTTTATTTTATGATGCATCATTAGTTTCCCGTTTCGTCGCACACCTGTGCTTGCAATATGTGCTTCGTTTCGAGCTTCGTCATTAATTGGCAGTTCAGGCGGATTGATCATAATACGTCTCACACAAGCCCGTGTCTGTTCTTTTTCCTTAGTAATTGTACATATAACAGCCACATATTTAAAAAAAGGAAAATTTTCTTGCGTACTTTATGCGCATCCTCAATTCTTGTGTAGTTTACAAGTTTCAAACTGTCAGCCCTGGGTGTCCTCCGTCGCAGCCGCATGCCTTTTGATTGGCTGCTATTCGACGAGACATTCACCCAGCCTTGTATGTTTGAAGTTGTGAACTGCGCTGAAGTAGTACTGAGCATGGGCGTCCGCAGAGGTTTTTCCAGTTGGAGGGAAATGTCGACATTTTGCTTATTTTTTTCAGATTGTTGGCGATGCAACGCAAATGGACGTACACAAAAAGAAAATGTCCAATGTTACGGCAACAGTTGCAAACAGTGTTTTCCTTGTGAGAAAACGTTACACTGAGCAAACGTTTGTTTTAGTGAGCATGGATATTTTAACGACTGAGTTAGCAGAGTTCTAAAGGAATTACAAACTGTGAGAATTTTTAGATTGAGTGCAAAATCTTATGAAAATGCGAACAAAGTACCATTTAATTCAAATAGCTTCTCCTTGTTTTCGTGCTTTTCCAATGTTTTGGAATGTTGAAAATTACGCGAGATGATATTTTGCGCAAATGGTCTGGTGGTACTGCGCATGCGCAAATGGTCTGGTGGTACTGCGCATGCGCGCACCTTCAGAAGGAGCACTGGTTGCAAAAAATGCGCTTTGTTGGCAGCAATGCTTCTTTTACACCCAGGTTTCTTTATACATAGCATAAGCCAGGGGTGGGCAAACTTGTTCAATGGAAGAGTCATTTGCAGAAAACCAAAAACACCAGCGAGCCGCAAAACCAATTAGTAGTATCAACACAAATACGGTAAAGAATGCAAGTTTTACATTAAATGATGCACAGTAATTGTCAATATTAAGTTTTTGTTTGATTTTCTAGTCCCCAAAATTTGGACATTACGTTGTTAAAGCTGTGTGAATTAATTCTCCCAAGTGTTCATTTTTCAGGGTTGCACGATGGTTTGATTTTACGAACTTCATTACAGAGAAACAAATTCACAGCAATGTGTTGTGCTATACACAGAAATGAGTTGTAAACTGGTCGTTTAAATTTTGGGCATTTACCTGTCGCCCGAAATTAAGTGTAGAGTGGCATTGACTAAAATTTTTTTAGAGCCCGATTTTCTTGCATTTCGGTCAATTTTATTTTTACAGCAGTCACGTTTGTGTCACCCGGTTGGTGAACTGGACAGCCATCACCGATTACATTAAAACCGAATGGATTTACAGTGGCGGATCCAGGGGGGTGAGGGTTGGGGCAATTGACCCCCCTAAAACCTGCGAAAGTAACTTTGTTCTCCATGATCTTGTACAATTCGGAAAACATTCGCGATGTAAGGTCATTTGGCCGTCTATTGTTTTGTCAAAACAGTGTTGTAAAGAATACTTTATCTCTCTTACAGGAGCCTAGTGAACCCGTAATGAGACTTGACTGCCAAATATTATTGAAATCGCCCCCCTCCCCTAACCTTACTGGCTGGATCCGTCCCTGATTTACAAGGAATACAAAGCAATGTTTTTAACTCTTGGAAATGGTCGCATCTGGCTTGAAACTCCTCCAGTAGTGCTCCAATTTATTTTAGTGTTCTTCCACTTTCTGGTCGGCAAATGCCTCTTCAGGAAAAAAATTCTGACTTTGGCAAAATGGCAGAATGTTTTTAACAAATATGTCGCTTTGAAAAATTTTAGTTTTCTTCTGGGAACTTCAGTAGCCTAACGTGCGAGTTAGATTCACTGTCGTTGTTATAAAATCGTGCAGACTCCCTGCTGACTAATTTCACGAACTTGTGTAAACACATTGATAAATGAAAAAAACGTTAAATATGAGGCAATTTGAAATATTGTTATACATCTAGAAGAGCCACACAAAGTATGTCGGCGAGCAACAAAATATGCTGGCGCGCCGCAGTTCGCCCACCATTGCTATAAACCAACGTGGCTTACCACTATAAGCAGTCACTGATCAATGATCACTGTCTCGCTCGCTGCATTATCTGTCAGCTTGTCTGCGTTCAATAGTTACAAGTGGCAAAGAAGCGGATTAAGTGAACTGCAAGCTCATCACTGCATATTACTAGAACAGTGAACCTGACTCAAGTGCAGTGTGAGTGTCTGATCGTCAAACAAACTGTCATTGCATGAATTAACCCAACTAATCAGAATTAAACTGCTGATTTCACGTTTTCTCGAAATTTTTGCCTCAGTCCCAATTTCCAGGGGGGCAAATGCCCGTTTTGCCCCCCCTGCCTACGTCCACGGCACTGAGTGTGTTCTACTCCCCTGTTTAACGCGTTGCCAGATATTTTTACAGTTATGGATTCCTCTGTCTTAGGATACCGCTAATAATTTACGTTCATTACAGTGGCAAGTTGTAGCCTACAACAACGAGTAAGGAGAGTGCGTGTAGAATAATATGCACATGGACGTCGGAGAATTGAGGCATGGCCGGGGCATTTATCCCTCTATTCTTCTAAAAGGGGGGCAACGAGGGCAGAAGTGCCTTTTCACCATAGGTGTAGGAGCAGGCAAATTTTTGTGGGTGAGAAGAATTTTTGCCTGATTTTCCCCAAACTTGCTCGAAAAGTTTTTGTACAACTTTTGCTTGCAAATTTTCTCCCACAAAGAGTGTGACCTCGAAAAAAGGTCCTTATGTGTTTTTATGCAAATCTTGGGCGCCGTTTTTTGAAGTTAATCAACGTTGATTGCTATTTTTACCCGGATTTTCAGGGCTTTTGCTCAGATTTTCAGCAAATCAAAACTTTTGGGGGTGCGCTTGCAACCCCTGCAACCCCACCTCCAACGCCATTGCTTCTCATAACAGTATCATAAGTAATTTCGTAGTTTGTCAAGATCGACTTGAAACAAATTTACTGCAGCTTTTCGGACGCCCAGAAAATTCAGAATGATTTTCTATAATTCCCATTATTATTTTTGAGGTCAGCATTGTTGATCAACAGAAACAAACATAATTGGCAACAGTCTTTTTGTTTTTTTATAAGTTTCCATTGCCCTCAACTGTTTTACTGCTCCCCGTGCCCTACCGCTACTCCGGCGTCACTAAATATGCATGTTGTGTCAATAACTTCGCCAAAACGTTGGTTGCAAACTTGAATAGGATGTCATACTGTGACGTCACAAACAGTGCAATGGCTAACCCAGACCAGATGTTTGCGGAAGGCAGTTATAGAGGATGATGCTAAAATAAGTCTTTTCGAATATCCCGGATTCTCTCTTGCAATTCTCTTCATTGGATTCACCTTGGAAACAGGGCGTACCGAGGTTAGATGGCGCCCGGAGCAAGGAAAGGGGCATTGTGCTCCCCTTTCCCCCTCGTTGCTTCCCTGCATTCCTGCACTGTTTCTGCAATTCTTTCTTGACATTTTGCTGAAGCAACAGTCTCGATCTCATTAATATCTTATGTAGCAGGTCATCCTGGCATTTTTATTTTATCATGGGCTACGCCTACGTTTCTGCCATCATACAGCTCGTTACTTTGAGACTTACTTTGGTCTTGCACAGTTGTCAAGAAGTTGTGACAACCTTGTAGACTGTTCCTTTGTTGGTTTGGTTCCGGGACAAGACTAGAACCTGTTTCCTGCGAATTCTCCACAGTATTGCTTGCAAATATACCGTCTGGATTTTATCGTCGGATTTTTTCGAAACCGCTTGAGCAACAACAAAACAAGCTCCAGCTTTACAGCCAGCTGTTTGAGGAATCTCCTGCCTGAGTTAAATTACGGCAGAGACTGAGCCCCGAGTTAACGCTAAATTTTCTAGACTTTTCTACTGCCCTTTACTGTCCGTTGAAGCCACATGATCGTCTGAGACAAAGACTATCCGAAGCGGAGAGTATCGTTTTCAATCAGAGTATTGAATAGCCGTTAGCGATCGGAGTTAGCAGCTCTGTAACCGATCTAGTGGAGGAATGCTTATTTGGCTTTATTAATTTAACCTTGCTAATTGTTCCTAACAACAACACGCAGTATTTCTATTTTGTTTCGTTGTTAACTTTCACTAGTAACCTTTTTATACTGGTGTGCGCAGGAATGATGATGTGTTCCACACGAAACCAGTTTGCTTGTGCAAATAAATTGCGATTGATTCGCTTGGTGCCGGCCACTCCCAGGGAGGGACTTGGGGATCGCGGGGCCAAGGCCATCTTATTTTTTGGGGCCCCAGGCAGATTTGACCTACAGTATTTAGTCGCTTGTTTTAAAAGCGTGAAAGTACGTCCCTCTTACGTGCAATGCCCCCTCAAAATTTCATCTTTTGTGGTGCCACTTCGGTTCTACGATTGCCTTAGCTTAGATATTCAACAGAAATTAAAGCGTTTCCTACATTCTTTAAACATTTCAATACGATTGCGGACTGGTTAAACAGTTGACCTATTTTTCCAGATATCATTGCCATTAGTGAAACAAAACTTTTTGGTGATAAGTCTACCATGGTTAATATCAAAGGCTGTAGCTTGATTCATAAAAATTCCTCACTAACGCTGGTGGTGCGGGGTTGCACATAAAATCCGAGTTAATGTTTCGAGAACGCCCGGATTTAAATCTTAATGATGATAACGTTGAAGATCTGTGGGTTGAATTATTCTCACCGTTTCAAAGACTCTACAATAGTAGGCACCATATACTTCCATTCGAACAACAGTATTAATGAGTTCACAGTGGCAGTATACTACATACGTTTGACGTAAAATTACATGCAAAAGATGTGCCACATGCAAACACTCGTCATCACTGTCAACGAAAGAAGAGAAAACATGATGCTAAAAATGGTACAGATTGTGGTTGTGAAAAAATCACAATATAATTGTATTTTCGTTTATTTACATGATGCGTTGGGGTCGTGATAATTTTTTAAACAGAGCTTTCCCTTTTCTGCATGAAGACGAACGTCATATTTGACTAGTGTTTCCAATTCGGAGCAGAATTTTAAAACCCGGGTTTCGGGTAGCTGAGAAAAAAAAACGGAAATCCCGGTTTTTTTCAGGTTTTGAAATGAATGCGATTTTGAGCGATTAAACTAAATATCATTGTGGAATTACTACTGTTGGTCCCTGCGCAATTCATTAGCGAATTAGTAATAAGTTAAGCACAGTTTTTCAATGATGTTTATAATACTCGCATGACAATCAAGGCACACTTTCATGATTCAGTCTGTTTCTGATTTTTATGACAAATAGTCCCGTGGCTGAAAAAGCCCTCTCTGGTCCCACTGGTTTGGGCTTGATTGTATTGAGGCATGGAACAATTTTTTCACGGTTGTTGGACCTCTTCTTTGTAGCCTCAAAAAGACTCATTTCCTTTTTCACAATCTGTGATCGGATCTCTTCCTGTGCCCGAATAGTTTTTTGGTCTTCACTCTCAAGGATTACATGGATTCTGTCCTTTGATTTCAAATGGTTTGCGCTTGAACCACCTGCGTTTGTTTCACGGAGCACAAATTGCACTTTGGTGCTGGTTGCGCTTGTTTTTTATAAGAAATGGCTCTAAACTTTGGATTTTCTTTGATTACTAACGTCTTCAAACTGAATACATATGATTAAAAATCTACTTAAAGTCGCTTCTAAAGAAAAGCCAAATATTCTGTGAAAAGTTATTGCAAACTGAAAAGGAACCAATCGATTTTGCAAAGAATCACAGCTTGTATATGAACTAACACATAACAGCTTATAAATGAACTAACTAGTAACTACGGAACTACGGCATACCTTTGATGAACTACCTCACGTGGTAGTTATTCAATTAGGTTAGCGAAAAGACTAAAGTTCGCGTAGAACCTTATTATGTGCAAAATGACGTCACGATCCGTCTAAACAGGACAACTGAACGAAAATATAAACGGACCAACAACGAACGCACGATGGTCACAGAGCAAAACCCGCACCTCGTCCCTCATGATAACAGTTGAATGTAACGTGCTAATTTGGCCATTACATGCGCCAATCTGCAACTTCAGTGATATCAGAATTACTAATATTTGAATACAACAGCAATTCCAGGCTTTTAAAAATACCCGGGTTTGGTAGTTGAAAAAAAACGGGTTTCGGGTTGTAGAAAATAGCCAAAAACTACTAACCTAGAATATACTAAATGCTTCTTACACTACTTGAAGGGAGATTTTCCCCCTTCTGCTCGTGTTACATTGTTTAGTTTAATTGTCTGATGGAAAAGTAATTTATAGAAGTCGCCAGATAGAATTGGCAATTGTTACGTGTTGATTTGAGTGGGCTACACGTTTTTTGTTGATCTTGGTGACATAGATAAAATAGTGTGAGCGAAAATTAATTGTGAAATCGTTTTTCGTTTTGAGGAAAAAAACATAGTAACTTATTTTTAAGTGATAGATAGTAGTGTTAGTACTTTTGGTAGAAAGTGGATGGTTAAGAAAGCCCAAAGGAAGAACTGAAGTATTGAACTCGTGAAGATAATACACCTACTGTTCACACAAGTGGACAACCAATTTCATGATATAACTTGGGAAAGTATTCAATTTCGAATTATTCACGTACCTAAAGTTCATTTCTTTCAGAAGTCCAAAACGTTACCTTTAAATTGCCTCGCAATAAAAACAGACTTCTGTGAGAAAACTTCTTAAAAGAGAGGGTTAGCGAAACGTTGTTAACGTTATGACAGTATTACCTATATCTCAGTTTTCTGTGTTCCACAACCGGAACCCTACCTTGATTTGGGGAATCAGCAGAGAGTGTTTAAGTGTTGTAGAAGCCAAAAATCAATTCCTAGATATTTTTAAAGAATTTGATATTCCACGTATGGAGATTAACACTACTTGTACTGTGATCTGGTTTAACTCCGAGATAGACACTTATTTTAAAACTTATATAGCATATTATATAGAAATACCATCTTACCTCCACATAATTGCTTCCTTGGAGCGACAATTCTTTTTTCAAGTTTAAAATACTGTAATGGCCAACTAGAATGGAGAGATCAATTTAGCTAATCATAAAGGTGTAATTAAGTTGGTATTTCAGGAAGAATCAAACGACTTCGATCATTTGTAATCCAAAGTGTGGAAAGATTGTGTTTCACTGTTTAACTTGGTGTTTTATTTTTATTTTTTACAGGAAAATTAAAATCATCAATCAATTCCATGTGTGATACTTACAACTTGATTCGGATGCTGTGGATAGCGTTATTTGCCCTCAGCGATTTATATAAATCGCATAATAAGGAAAAGGCGACAGAGAAGAACTACTTTAGGTGTAGGAAAGATATACAGAAAATATAGCTTTATTATTAATCCTAAGAATAGATAAATAAATTACGGTTGAAAGAAGTAACTAGAAAATAATTCTTACAAGTTGAAAAGTGAGCATCTCCGACCATACTAGATTTCACGCAGAGCCGTCACCATGCCACCCTATGATGAAAAATGTAATTATAAGGCGTGTCTGACTTAGCGTTTTGCCAGTAAAATAGACTTAAGGAAAATTTCTCGAACATCAAAATTGTATACTAAGATTTTTGTATAACTTAACCTTTCACTTTTCTTTTCAGGAAGACACGACATAGGAAATGTGATTGTGTTTTAGTAAAATTAAATCAACTTTAAAAATATTGGATGCTTGAAAGCTAAAGAAGGAACTACAGAGGCGAGACTGGAAAGCTATCTTCCACTATCAAAATATCCAGCTCATGGGGTACTTCAAGGTGGCTACCAGCAAAGTGGAATGGCCCTTCTAGCTGTGAATTGCTTCACTATCGTAACCTCTGCGCTCCAGAAGAACATCACCCTTTCTATGGGAAGAGCGCACCTTTTTCGCATAGAAGCCCAGGAATCTATAAAGGATAACACCTTTCGTGGCGATGAGGTTGTTCAACTCAGCCCTACTTACATATCCTTACATACGAAGTGACCTTATTAATTGCAAATCGCCGAAGAGCAATTTAAACCTTTATTCTTTGCATACATGAGGCAACTTTAGATGGCGGCTTGTTTGACCAACACTATTTCTATAAAGCAACCAGTGATTGAAATCAATCGCCAGACATGATATAGGAAAACGTCTTTCATTTGAGTACCATGGTAAGAAGTATTGGAAATCGTACATCATTTTGGCCAACATGCATGTGATTTTGAAATCGAATGCATATATACATATCGTGCCGATAGATGATGCAGCACTGATCATTGTGAGTTTTTGATCCTTTTCGTTTTCGTGACGTCAATTATGATTTTATTGATGCATTGCGACTTGTAATTATACTCGTGTACCAACAAACTACGAAACCTTGTGGTTTTGACTGTCTATTTAGAGAGCCAGCTGTAAGCTGAATAGCAATAAGATAAGAAAAGGGTATACATGAGGTACTAATAACAGAACCTTTACTAATAAGATTATCGAAGAAAAATTTGCTTTTGTTTTGAAACCCTAAAACCGTAGACATTGTGGTTAAAGCAAGGTAGCTGGCCAAAGTCTAGCATGAAACCTGAAGTCTGGACAATACTACTGACTGAACGCTATGAGTTAATAAATCGCCCTCGAACACCCATATTGACATAAGTCAACTTGCATTAAGGTTTCCCATCGCTAGGTTTGTTGCTTGACATTTAGATAAAACATATAAGATAACCAGGCAATCTAGGCTTGCACCAAGAAACAGCCAGCCTTGCACCGTGAAATTGATTTTGAAATTGGATCCTTTTTGAAGCCATTTTAATTATGGGAACTTTAAGAAAGAAAGTAAACCTCTATTTGCCCTAAGCAACCTTTATTCCCTTCTCAGGCTGAACTTTTATTGCATTAAGTCATCATCGATTCGGGAGAATTGGCACCTATCAGTTCTGAATATTAGTAAAATCCCTAAACTCAAGACCACAATACTATCATTTCAAGTTTCAAAACGACATGAATTTCAGAAAAAGAATAGTTTAATAAAGGCGAAGTTAGGAGAAGAACCAATACAACAAACTAAAGGCAGAGAAAATTAAGTAAATTAAGAAAATGAACATAAACGATAGAGGACTTCATCTGCTCCGAAGTCTGATTGCAGTAGATTCTGTTTCAATAAACTGCCTCCCCAAAGTCTCAAGGTCCTTTATAAACAGAGGTAGATCCCAAGAGCTATGGGTACGGAGTTGTTCAGGAACTGGAAAACCGAAGCGAATGTAGGTCCAGTTGTGGTATTGACGTCTTCTTCCCGTGAACCATACTAAACGAAACAAAGCGAGGTCCGATGGAGATACTACCCCGCTGCACTTGAAAATATCTTTAGCCTGTTTCAAGGCAGAAATAGGATCCAGGTAGCGACCCTGAAGGGCTAGGATCGTTTCACCTGAAAACATTTCTTCGTCAATCATGGTCGATAGCAGCAGCACGTCTCACTATTAACTGCCGCAGTCAATGACGAAAATTCGAATGCTGATGTAGGCCCAAAACGGCTTGTTTATATATTCAACACGAAGTGGAATTCCCCAGATGATGCAATCCTGGCGCAAGAACTTGTAAAAGAATTTAGAATACAAAAATGGGTGTAGATCATCTCAGATTTTCGAATTCTAGAATTCTAATAGACACAAACGGATTAGGATAAGACCAAGCCGAAGGACATAAAACGTACCTCTATTCTCTATTTCGTTTGAGAGACTACTTGCGAAACTCACGCTTGATAATAATCTTTAGAAATAAAGTAAGTATATGTTAATACACACACACACCCTGTGAAAAAGTTTTTCAAGTTTTTGATGTTTCATTGAAACCCTTAACCTTTGACTGACACCGATACACTAGGCGAGCCTGTGTGAAGCTCAAGCATTAGCAAAATTTTTGAACGTAAAATTATTATCTTATTCGACTAAACCTCAAATTATAGGAGACTTGGGCTATAACTCAATACGGTTATTAGTAGCCAGCCATTGGCAAACTCCTTTCTGCTAAACAAACTACACACTGTAGGTAAAAATCCTTAAAATTAAAGTATAGAATGGACATGATTAAGAAGGATTGCAATTTAATTGGGAAGAGTACGAGAAAAGATTGAAAGTGATTAATTGTTGATGTAAGAAACTAGATAGTAATTCATCGGCGACTGTGTTTAGTACCCAGATTAAACTCATTTCACTTAGTCAAGTGACATTACGACAACCAAAGATGCCTTTTAATAAAAACGCTGGTCCCAGAAGATTTAGGTTAGAAGTATAAAATTACCCGGTGTAAGAACTTAATAAAATGCATCCTTGCACATGTTGACAATTTCTCTTTGTTCAAGTTTATGGCTTCGGAATTGTAAGAACTAGAATAGTATCTTTTCGTTTAGCAACATCAGTTTCATATCTTTTCAAGACATCAATGACATTTAGTTAAATCAAAAAATTTTGGAATTATAAGGAGTAAAATAAAGTTTGTATGTTGCATTTTCAGTGATACTAGTGTAAAGATTTATGTTAGAACTATTTAGAAATGAACAAATTGTTATGTGTGTATTTCATCTTACACATACAACTGGTAAAATCTGACAATTTACATCAACAAAGAAATTGTAATAATGAATTGGAACCTTTGCTTAATTTGGTTTCTGATCAAGAGAAGAAAGACACGTTAATACCTGAAGAAAATCAGATATCCATGGATCATATAACCCCTCACTTTGATGTGGAACCATGTGATTTACATAAATATAGAAAAAATTTAGATGAACAAAACCACCATCATGGAAGAGTATCTGCAAAACATTTGCAAGTAACACCCTTCCATATCGATCCAGCATGTGGCTATAACTTTGTAAAAACACAAGAATGGCGTCCTGACAATTGGTCAATTCTAGTTGAACAAAAACAACAACGGCGTATTCAAGACTATGATATGTTATAGTTATTTTGGCCACCTAAATTATATCGTATTTCACATATAGACAGGAAATTCAAGTCGTAGATCCTTACTATTTTACGGACATATTTATGTTATTTTTTATGTATTAACCCCCTTCTTTGAAAAATACCAATGGATCTCATGGAAAATTTTTCTTTGACGGCATATCATATCCTAGACAGGAGACTGTGCTGCAGTTGACTACATCGCCTTGAACTACTGAGGCAAGCACAAGAGAAATATGGCAATTCGGGGCATTAACTAACAGGAAAGCAACCAGCAGCAATAGAGCTCCCTCACTGAGTTCACTCTACTACTACTAGGTTGCACTATCATTATATAGGGATATTAGTAGGCCTCCGTCGGTCAGGATTGACCATGGGTAGAGCATCCTAGTCCTGGCTGTTTGCTCGGCTGGGGCAGCGTTTCTTGTGGCTGTAGAGACCGATGCGGGAGTGACAATCTCTGTCGCAGTGGTCACATCTGTGGGTGGTCTCTAGTCTGTTGGAGTTGTTGTGCTCCTTTCTGCGTGCGCATTTGTCAGTCGTTTCGTTCATCAGCTTCGCTTCTCCTGACTTGAGATGTTTGTTCAAGGTATTTCTCCATCTTGATCGGTCAACTGCAAGTCCCTCCCAGGACTCAGTGTCAATGTCGAGGGCTCTCATGTCTCTCTTACAGACATCTTTGAATCGCAGGTGTGGGCGGCCGGTGCTTCTCCTCCCATTTACCAGCTCTCCATAGAGGATGTCCTTCGGGATTCGGCCATCCTCCATGCGGTGAACGTGGCCAAGCCAGCGTAGCCTGCGTTGCCTTAGGAGGGTATACATGCTGGGAAGGTGAGCGCAGGACAAGACCTCGGTGTTGGGTATCCTATCTTGCCACGAAATACGCAGGATACGGCGAATGCTTCTCAGGTGGAAGGTGTTGAGTCTTCTCTCTTGTCTGGCATATGTGGTCCATGTCTCGCTGCCGTAAAGAAGTGTGCTGATGACGCAGGCATTGTACACTGCCATCTTCGTCTTTGCGGTCAGCCTGCGGTTTGTCCACACTCTGGTCGTGAGGCGTGCAAGTGTTGTAGCTGCCTTCCCGAGCCAAAAATAGGGATAAAAGAATTAGAATAATTCGCTTGTGGTGACTATCACAGTGACTTGTTACTCATGGGCACCATCTAGCGGTGACCATATATTTACATGTGGCGCTATCTTCTGGTCGCCACAACTGATCCTTGTTACATATTACTAAAGGATGTGCCAACCATTCGATCCATGGAAGTAAATCATAACCTTGGTGGTGATGTAAATGCATCAACTTTAAAAGAATGCAACTTTCGAAAGAAAGTACAAATCATCACTTTATCCGATTCAGAAGTTCAAATTCGGATCCCAGCGGAATGAGTTCAAGAAGTTAATTGTTATAACGATTGTTAAAGTAATTACTAGTATCTTATGAAAATTGTTTGTTGTTACAGGAAAACAATAACTATGAATAGTGTATATGACTTGGAGAAATTAATCTCCAATTGTTCAGATTCTGACTCTGAGTTATCATCCCTATATGAGAGAAAAACCACATTTATAATGCGAGAAGCTTGTTCCAACGAACCCATCACGGTAACTATTGGAAAGCAAATTGAGAATCAAAATGCTCATAATGAAGAAGAACAAAGCTGTTTAAACAACTGTGAGTGTTGTAGCACGAACGAACGACACGATGATCTCTGGCCAAATCAAAAAGCGCATACTGATTTATCAGAAACAAAAGACCCATTAGATGAGCAACCACTTAATCAACTAAAAGAGTCAAATGAACTGCCAACCGAAAATCAAGACAATATCCAGAACGATCAGGATTCCTTATTAGCTGATCTAAATGTTGGGAATCTGGAAAAATCCTTACTAAGTTCTGTTACAGAAAATGTCTCAAAAATTCAAGGTAAAATATTATCGAAGGTAAGTAAGGATAACACAGTAGTGAAAATGGAAGTTTTAAAAAATGAATTACAAAAATCCAGGCGAAAGACCTGAAAGAAGTTTGAAAAAATATACAAAGATTGTCTCAAAAATTCAATTGTCTCTGCTCTCTTATTAGTGATCTCTTAAATATCTTACACCCCAAGATCAGTTCCAAGTCTGCTGAAACAACTAGAAATCCAGAGAACTTCTGCCTAACCCCATTACAATTAATTGCAGTGACCAATGCCTTGGCTGAAAGTGTATCCGGGAATCCTGTTTTCAAAAGGATTCTCATGACCCAAAAACATTCTCAAATTCGATGCTAGAATTGCAACAAAATCGGTCACATTGCGCAATAAGAAGAAATCTTGTCGCAATAAGAAGAAATCTAATTTCATTACAAGTAAGTTTGGATATAACTTTTACAGACACCCCAAAACCTCTCTCAAATGATCCTAACCTCTAGTGTTATATGAGACGAGTTAACATCATTCATCATGAACTTATAAAATCCTTTCATGTTGTCTTTTAAGTTAAGGATTAGATTTTCACCTTGCCATTGTATATAAGTATATATTTGCTACAAAACTCGGTTTTATATGCCACCCAACTTCTTAATAATAGTAGTAGATTAATGCTCATATTCTGTAGAATGATTACTGTAATCAAGATTGGAAGCAATCTTGAAAATGTTCCTATTTAGTTACGGAACTTTATAAATTAAATACTTTAGATATCCTAAATTGTTGCGCAAATTAGCCTAAAAATCTGAAAGGTGACCTGAATATTTTGTTAACTAGGTACCAGAATTGAAAATAAGGACAAGTGTATTAAACACAGAATGTTCCAACAACGCGGAAAAAAGAGTTGATATAATCAAAAGATACCACAAAAGTCGAAATTGTGTATGCATAAGACAATTTGCATTATTTTCACTCTGGAAACTTTTATGCAAAAAATTAGTGATGCACACTTATGCAAAGACACCCGACGTCTTCAATTAAACAGAGTGGGAAGGAATATTGAGTTCGTCCTGGCTCCTGAACGTGAAATGTTTTGTGATGCTGAAATAACAACGAAAAGAAGACTTCGATTACTGGAGAAAAATAACTGAAGAGAGTAACTTAGAAGTTTAACTAAACAACGACTAAAGACATTAACTCTTTAAAACATTGTTATGTGTACCCAGTGTGAAAGTAGAATAATTTTCTTACCGGAACGATTTAGTATTATCAATACCGTCCCGAAATTTCAGCCATAATTGTAAAAAAGCAATCAAGAACACGTCTACTTTTTGCCCACCCCCTATTGTACATCTTAAAAACACAAAAAATGTATTGTGCATTTTAAAAATAGCTATTTCAAAATCAAGCAAAAAGTGTCATAGGCTACGTTTCACTAACTTCGAAAGTGGGTCAGGCAATGCAGCTTGAGTTGTCTAAATGTAAAACCTCCACCATTTCCCGCACGTCAAGAGATTACCACAACACAAATATAGAATATTATTTAAAAGCTTTCCACAAAGGTTCATAGTAATTATCCTCTTTCGGCTTT
>Ga0210059_1005279_pt1 | contig 20818 bp, 7 predicted proteins | sample Ectturendosymbi2_FD_188042 | JGI IMG/M metagenome (GOLD analysis project Ga0210059, IMG submission 188042) | Ecteinascidia turbinata endosymbiont from Florida, USA - Sample 2 (SPAdes) (version 2) | ecosystem: Host-associated > Tunicates > Ascidians > Unclassified | place: Key West, Florida...
GTCCTGTGTTGCATTTGCACGCCATACTTGTTTTCTGTGCGGTATTGTGAAATCGTTCTTGCAGATAGACTATACTGCAAAAAGTTCCTATGATTTGTTTTTGCTTCAATATTGCAAAGCGACCACTACGGTAAATCCATGCACAGGACTATAACCGCAATCAGTCATTGCCAGCATTCGCACAACGTAATTTATTCGTTTCGGTCTTCAACAAAGTAGAAAACATTTTGCTGCTTAATTTTTGCTTAGCAATGTGTGCAGTATTTTCGACGTTTTACGAATAGAATGCTGGTCTTGCCACAACGTGCACAAATCACATCTATAAAACAGATGAAAACTTTTGTCTAGGCAGACACAAAATAGATGGAAATTTGTAATTGCTAATGTAAGGGGGGGGGAGGTTTGCAAATTGTGACGTTATATTTGAAGGGGGGGTTAAATACTTGTGACGAAATGTGACAAGGGGGGGAAGGGGTAGATTTTTGTCCAAAATAGTGTGACGTAATTTATGGACGGCCGCTTAGTGCTCACTAAGAAGTAAGAACTACAGTAAACCTTAATCAAACGACTCTTGTCCAGGCTTCTCTTTACGTAGCATAAAAACATATAGCCTAATGTTATAATACGTCTATGCAAACTTGTGGGCAAAGATGAGCATTGGACTGGACTTGGATTGGACTGGATGCGGACTATAGCAAAATTTGTTGAATTTGGATTGAATCCGAACTGTAAATCGCTTCAAAATTCAGGATCGGGACCGGATTTGGACTGAGTTTAATGGAAAAGAAATGCGTCGTTTTTGTTGTGAAATAGCCATATTTTTCAAATTTTTTGGACTTGGACTTTGCTGTTGAAAACATTTTTGGACTGTGATTGGACTTGGACTGGGTTTTACAAAAGTAGGACTGGATCTGGATTGCAAAATATGAAAGTCCGCTCATATCTGCTTGTGGGAACACGTCTTTATCGTTAAGCTATTCACCCGGCCACGTTGATCGCAGTCTCACACTAACAATGGATTATTCTAACTTGTGGAAGTACCGCTCCAGATTTACTCAGGCTTCTTTTTGCACAGTATATAACCATACGTGGCTTACCGGTATCAGCAGTGTTACTGTCTCGCTCCATTGCCTGCTAAGATGTCTGTGTTCAAAAGTCACATGCAGGGCTCCCATTCAGTGATTTCAAATAAACTCATATTGCACACCAAAATAAACCCGTATTCGTACAATGAAAGCAGGGCCGTCGCCAGTGGGGTCCAGTGGTGCCCTGACCACCATTTAAAATCTGGCCCCCCATTTCATGTTTGGTCCCCTGGTTGCTGCATATATCAAATATTGTATCAAAAAATGTTGCCCCCCTTGTGGTTTCTGGTGCCCCCTGCTGCGAAATCCTGCCGACAGGTCTGAATAAAAACAAAAAAATTATGTTACCAACAAAAAAATATGAGTGTGCTTATTTGATTTGAAACGATAATCGAATATTGATTTCATTATAGTTCCTCTTTGAAATTTTCTTCTGCAACGCAAACATAAACATTTGGAAGACCTTTTTTGTTGCTCAAGACCTTTTTCATAACGTTGGTAACATACTCCGTTGATGATATCTCTCAATAATTGTAGGAGTACATTTGTTATTACACTAGGAAGTTTTGTGCAATCTTGAACTGTAGCGGGATCTAAAATCCCACAAAATATATTCCTAATGCCTTCCTCCTCTAATTGAAATTTATTCTTTAATTTGTACGCATGAGGAAATATCGAAAATTAAACAATCAGTCCTAACCCTTGTTCCGCCTGTTTCCTCAGTTGGCATTACAGACAATAAAATTATATATGTAACCCTGACAATGATCTTATATGAGGACATGAAACCGATTGAACACGTTCTTCTTCATCCGATATGCGTAGTTTCTCACCTGATGTGTGCATGCAAACACTGTAATATAAAGTTATCTTTATATTATTGAACACATTGAAGTTGCAGGTGAATTTATTACTTCAAAAAACACAGATTTCCCGAGATTTTTGATAATTAAACCTAAGCAACAAAAGAATCAGTTCTGGGTGGAAAAAACTCGCAGTGGGAGCTCTGCATGGTCACATGCGGAAAAACGCCTACTTCCGTAACTCGAAGTGAACATTTGAGGATTTATTGCCGTGTTATTGTTACGCAACAAAGATCCACAGTAGAACAATCCGCTCGCTAGTTTCGCAACCTTCCTCTGCAGTCAAAGGAGCGGACAAGAGCGAACTGCAATCTCATCATTGCATGTTTGAACAAATTAAGTTAGTAAACCACATACGAACCGTACATGATCACCCCAATTGTCTCTGAAGTGTAGACTGCCAAATCGTATCAGTTTTGACTTTTTTGACCGGTGTTTTTGCAAAGTTGAAACGAGGGTATGTGAAATGCTACTCAGTTGCGTTAAGCGTTTAGGGGGCCTCGCGGTCACGACTTTGCCCGGGGCCTCGCGCTCATTTAATCCGGCCCTGATGGCAGGCATGGCACGTGCCATGGGCACCACTTTGACGGGGGCGCAAAAATTGCTTAGAAAAAATTGAAATCTTTATTTACAATTTCTTAAACCTCTATTTTGCGCCCCTGCATTCATAAACTGCAAAGCTGCATCAAAACCGCGCCCTTACCTCATGCATTAGGTCGGGCGTATTACGCTAGCACCACCAAGCATTATGACAAAACTGTGGTAATGTAGCATAACACGAGGGTCAGACATTGTGACTGAACAAGAACGCTCGCATGCCATATCTACGAGACCTCGTCTTTCTCGGGCTATAAGAAAGGATTAGTCAGTTCAGTCCGTACTGCTGCATTTCAGGGAAGAAGATTTTAGTTAGGATCTGGTTGAGACGAGTTTAAATCCGTGGCTGTGAGAATCTGACTGTTGTGCAAACAACTGCTGCTGAGGTCGTACAGATTTCGAAATTACTTAAACTGCTGCGGCCCACTCCGACTTCAGGAAACTTCTTCGATTGCCACTGTGCTCGATAAAAAGGCTGAATACAATGCCCCAGTCCAGAAACTAAGGTTGAGAACAATAGTCAGTCCTCGAAAAATTAGCAGTTAGTATCGTTGTCGTGCCACTTGAGCAAAAAATGTTAACTCATGAAAGAGATCTTGTTTAGAGCTAGCTTTTTGTCCGAAATTGGCTTTCTGTTCGATGTCCAAGGCCTTGTGAAAAGGTTATGACTGTGAAAAAATAAAATCTACGTGTGACAATTTAGGAGCTGTGTGCAGTTCAGATGTACTGTAGATGCCAAGCAGTTATACGCAGAACCGTCTCCAGAAGGTCTCCAATAGAGGGGCTTCACGTTTGTTGGCATTCTAAAATTTAACAAAACTCCACTGATTGACAGTGTTTCAAATTTAAATTTGCGGGGCTTGGAGCTTTGTTTGAAGTGACTACGCCCACCAAAACCCCCGTGGCGACGGGACTGATTACGAGAAGATTCTAGATTGCAAAATGCTGGTTTCAAATCGTGTACCTTAAAATAATCGCTTCCTGAAGACCTCCTGACATTCTTCGAATTGCTTTGCAAATAATGCTGTCGATGGGAGTTATATGTATTGCAAACTGCGAACGATCTTTCAGGAAACTGAAACCTGGTCTTTTCATACCTCCTGGCCTCATTGTCTAGCAATGAGTCAGGGAAGGTTTTGTGATCTACTTTTGATGAGACTAGAGAGGGACTAAACAGCGACAGCTTACTTTGATGAAATAATAAACGACTTTACTACGTTAAAGGCACGGAAAGTGTTGCTTTAATTAGCATTGCATTTTTGTGTAATTTAACCTAAAAAGGCTGGATATATTTATGTTTCATTGGAATCGTGTTTTTCGAACACATGTGGTACATCACTTGCATTAAATAATTTTTTGTACAATTCAAATTAAATGTGTTCCATTTAAAAAAAGTGTAGCTTGCAGTTGCAATACATTGTTTGCTTTTTTGTAAGTTATACAATTTTTCTAGGCAACACAATGTAGGCCTATTAAGTACGATAACGTTATTATTTGAATTTTTTGATATTCATCATAACGAAAATAAATGAGTATAGAAGTATGTTGTAGTCGTTATGCTGAAAAGTTTAAAGCAAAAATAAACAAAAATATTTTCCGTTATAAAAAATTTCTTTCTTCATGATTTATCTTTCGTAAATATTGTGCCTACATCTAATATTTAAATTATTGGAAAGGACGCACATTTACATTTTGCCATGGGCGCCACTTTGCACAGATACGTCACTGCATGCATGCAACATTTTCATTGTGCGAAATAAACCCTTTTACTTTGTAGAACTACCTGAATGACGCCTCAGTGGTTTGGTGTAACCGAACTGTTTGAAATAAAGTATACGTAGCATGCAACGCGATTGCCCGCTGTGATCGGCGTAACTCTTTTGACTCCTACTACTTTTCCAAAAAAGTGACTCCAGCTCCTGCTCCAAAACTCATTAAAAAATTTACACTCTGACTCCTGTCTACACTCCTAAAACTTGAAACCAAGAAATAGAAACATATGTTGTTCTCACCTGAACGAAGTCTTGTTTAACTCTTTCACCAGTGTGCTTTAGGCACAACGACGACGAAACAGCTACTGCTATCTTTTGACTTATTAGCCTGCACAAATAAATCCCCATATACTACTGTATATTGAAAACACTTCATACCACCTTATTCACACAATTAAAGTATCTCCCTTATATTGTAAACTTGCAATTGATAAGAATGGCTTGTATAGGAGTAGCCTAAATTAATTGATTTTTCTGCTGGCTTGGCTGAAACCGAAGTGCACGTGCTTCATTTTAAAGATACACAACTAACACTGTTGTCTTGTACATTTCACAAAAAATACCAAATTGTGAATACCGATTAAAACAAGGTAGAGCGCAGACTTAAACTTTAAGCAACTGACCTACCCGCAAAAAACTGTGATACTGCAGTTGAAGCATTGGCTATGCGCCAGCCAGAACAGAGCCCACCAGTCTGCCACTCTCCTCATCTTCAGCAGCCTCCACTGAATCGTTCACAATCAAATATAACCGAAAACTATAGTTTTTGAACGAGCTTAACAAAAGGAATTGGGTCGTAAATCATTGTCATTTAATTGAGGGCGATTGTTTAGAGATGTCGTAATGAAATGCAAATATAAAAAAAATGTGCAGGAAATCAGAATCAATCCTATCGTTCAGTTATGAAAACATTATTACCGAAGCAGCAAACATGAGGCAGGTCGAAGCATGTGCGCCGCGATGAACGTTTTCTTTCATTAGCACAAATTGATAAACTTTACCATGAGCTTAAGTGAAATATGCTTTTAAAGCGTGCGCATTGGGCTTTTTACTGGCCAAAATACGCATGCATAAACCTTGCTGATATCTAGACTTGTTAATCTCCTAGTGCAGGGGTCTCCAAATTTTTTGTCACAGGGCCACATTAAACAATACAGAACATGTCGAGGGCCGGGCGTCTTACACAATGTGATTGTTACTGGATATGTTATATTCAACCAAATTAACAAAATTTCTCGTACGTACTGTATATTATTTTTTCATCATTGACAAAATGGCTTCGCGGGCCGGATGAAATAGCTTCGCGAGCCGCATCTCGCCCGCGGGCCGTAGTTTGGAGACCCCTGTCCTAGTGCATGGCACATATTTAGATTAAATAACATTTTGTATCTGAAATCGCTTATAAATATTATTAAGGTCTACGTGGACGCAACGGTTAACACCAATAATCCACTAATTGCACTACTCTGTTTTGGGACAACTTAGCAAGGCTTGCTGAATAGACTCTTCTAACCACACAATTAACTCCATCTGGCTGTCTGAACAGTAGGCTGCGCAAATGTTTTACTTTGATCGTAAGCACCCAAGGTTTCTCGCTGCTATGCCGTGCAAAATAAGAGAAGACTACCTAGGCTAGACATAGTACATTTTTTTACAACAATCACCACACAAAACACGTTGATCAAGTGGAAGTTTGACTTCTGGACGTATACAACTACGAGTGAAGGCAAGGCCGGATAAATGAACGCGAGTGCCATCAGGGCAAAGTCGTGACCGCGAGGCCCCGAAACACTTCGCGCAACTGCGCAGTTCTCTCATGTCCGATCCTTTGCCTGCAGAGGCAGGTTGAGCAACTTGCTAGCGGATTGCTGTCCTCTTGGTCTGTACTGCGTAACAATCATACCGCAATAAATTTTCAAATGTTCACTTCAATTTACGGTAGTAGGCGTTTTGCCGCTTGTGACCAGGGCTCTCACTGAGGGTTTTTTCCACCCAGATCTGATTTGTAGTCGACTTGGGTGTGTAGGTTTAATTATGAAAAATCGCGTTAAATCGCGTGTTTTTTAAGTGCTGTATTAATCAGCAACTTCAATGTGTTCAATAATATAATGATACTTTACAATACAGTGCACATGCGCACATCAGATGAGAAAGTACACATATTGGATGAAGCAGAACGTTTTAGGTCGGTTTCATATTCTCATATAAGACCATTGTCAGGGTTATATACAGTGGTGTGTTTAACGGAAGCAAGCGATGCACTTGCCTCGGGCCCCCCTCAAGGTATTTCGCGCATAAATATTCCTCATTTTTGGTGAAAAAAATATTATCCGCTCATTTAATATTTTCCGAACCACATCACAATTCAGTACTCTGCCTTCAAAGGGGCCCCCAAGAGCAACTGCAATGTGTAAGTAAGCTACTCTGCTTTCTAAGGGACCCCAACAACAACTGTAATGTGCAGGTACTCTGCTTTACAAGGGCACCCAACAACAACTGCATTGTGTACTTACTCTGCTTTCAAAGGGACCACAATAGCAACTGTAACGTTTAAGTCCTGCGCTTTCAAAGAGGCCCAGAATAGCAAATGTGATGTGTCAGTAGGCTCAATACGCTTTCAAAGGGGTCCCCAATAGCAACTGTAACGTGTAAAGTACCTTGCTTTCAAAGGGGCCCAACAACAACTGTAATGTATAAGTAGGATATAGTTTGCTTTCAAAAAGGCCCCCAACAGCAATTGTAATGTGTCAATACCTTGCTTTCAAAAGCAGTGGCGTAACTGACGGTGGAAAAGGGGGCGAGACGCCCCCCCTGGCAAGCTAAATACAAAACTGGCCGCCTTTAGTTGACATTTTGATATTTAGTATTCTTTAATTTGTTTCTTGTGCGTTTTTCGAGTGTTCTTTTTTTTTTATCTTGTATGGACATCCACGACATCCAGAGATTCAGCAATAATTGTTAAGTCACAGCAGTGACCCACACCAAGCGAATCAATCGCAATTTATTGTGTAGTAAAGAAACTAGTTTCGTGTGGTGCACATCGTCAGTACTGCGCAAAAAGTTAAGCAAATAGAAAAACTACGTACTGTTGCTAATTTCAAAACTCAAAATTATAAAATTGAGCCCAATTAGAACGCTTCCACTAAACACAGCTACAAACTGTTAAACAAGCCACGATCGCAAACGGCTATTCAGCACACTGATTGACAGAAAAATCTCTCCGCGTTTTGATTGGTTTCTGTCTCAGGCAATCAAGTGGTTTAGAAGAGACCGTAACGTGCAGTGGAAAAAGCATAGAAAGACAACTTTGGTATCATCTCTTAACCTGTTTCTGAATTTTGGCTAGTGGGCCCCCCTACCTTGACCAGTGGGTCCCCTTCAGCTAAGCTTTGCCTCCCCTGGCTCAAACCCCTAAGGTACGCCACTGTTCAAAGGACCCCAAGTAACTGTAATGCATAAGCATTTTTCTTTCAAATGGCCCCGAACTTCACTGACTTCTCTTCCTTCATATTTCAACTGGGGGCCAAAGCTTTCTTTAGGGGGCTAAGTGGTGGACTGAATTTTGGACCCTTGTGATAGCGTGCACTCTCCAATTGGGGGGTATGGATTGCGGCTGATAAGGCTCTGCCTGCAAGCGTTACGCAGCTCCAGTAGTTTTAGGCAAGCAATGCCAGTGTGAAGAGAGCCACATCAAAACTGAACTTATACCAATTGGTAGCGTTGGATGCCAAAGGAATCTGGCGAGCATGTTTCTCAGGAAAGTTTACCGAACGACAATAGCTCGAATCATGCTTGGCAGGCATGCAACAACGATGGGTAAACTAACTAACCTACGCTTTTTTGCAGTTTCTGCTAACAATTTGTGCACGCTTGTTCGTTGGAGCGTTACACGAAGATTCTAGTTACTGCAGGTTGGATAATGCAGCCATCAAGGATCGCAAACAGACTGTAAAATCGTTAGTGACGTTCGCTGAAAATGCTGTGTACCGCACTTTGGTTATATCGCGCGCGTTGCATGATTGATTTGGAATCTGCTCAGCATGCGTAGCAAGGAGCTGGAATTTGCAGATCCTTGCTATAACCAGAAACGCTAGAAAAGCAATGAAGGGCTCACTCGGCTGATAGCCTAGTTTCCAATAAAACTTGAGTCAAAAAATTCCCTCTTGCGGTTGGCGCCCAAAGCCAGGTAACCTGAGCAAAAATAGCCTAAAACTTACCCAACTTGTGACGTCATACACAAACAACCCGAAATCCAAAACTTTCTTTTTTTTTCAATGCAAACTAGAAGATTTGCCGCATCTGTTGAGGGTTTCTACAGCTCTCTTGCGCAATCGGCGGGCGAGCTATGGTGCTGCCAAGTGATGGTAAAAAAGTGGGTCACGCCGGTCTTAAGAGTTAAAAACAACTCGGCGCCGAAGGTGTTAAGGTCTTGCATTGACGTCACATTGCAAGATTATGTCAGCATGAAGTTAAGCCGTCGCTCAGTTATATCAAAACCAGAAAAACAAAAGGCTTCAACACCGAGTTGCGTATTGCATATGCATACACCTGAAACAAAGCTTCAGTAACGATAATTCATTCTAGTTTTTTTAGGAAACTTCATGCTGTCCCGTCTTGCAATACGCACACAGTACTTGAGAGTATTGCTCTATAATATCCTCAAACTTTCAAATATTTAAACCAGCTAATATCTCAAGCAAATTAGCAGGTGGCTTGTGTTAATTGTAGCAATTCCTTTGCAAGAAAATAGCAAAAAACGTCTACAATGAAGCTAGTAAACCACGTTTCAATTGCGGAACAAAGAGAGTCTGGTTCTTGAAAGTTATGATATTTGATTTTACTTTTGGGTGTTTTCTCAATTGCGAAGCTCTTGGCAATAAAAGTTCAAGCTAACTACAAAAATTTTCTAACGTTGCGAAGGCCAGATTAGGCAGTTTCTCGAAAACTACTTCAAATTTATCTAAACCAATCTTATTTGAAAAACAATCGACATGTACTGTGGAAAGACATGATATCAAGTTTTTATAAAACTACACTTTTTGCGAGACTCTGTAAATTCTGTATTTTCAATAGATACCTTTCATTGTGCCTAACATTGGATCAAGACTTTTCTCAAAGAGTAAACGATTTGTTTCGAAGGCATTGCTAAAGAAAATAAAATGCATATTTTATTCTTCACGATTGTGCACGACAGTCCACGCAAATACTCTTACACTCTTCTGATCCAGCTAACAAGCTTTAGATATAAAATCATTCCATATGGATTTGGTGACATGATTTGAGCTTATGCAGATATTTCCTAAGAACAACAGGTCTCAAACAAACTTGTGGAAAAGATCACTAACAAAAACCTTGGGCACTGACCTATTTCTGATTATGATGTAAACTTCTCCCGAAGCATGCAAAAAGCAATATTTGGTGGAAATTATTTCCTTAAGAGTTTGGCACGTGATTCAACCAACCATGGTAACTTCATCACGAGGTGAGTACCGCTTCACCTGATTTTAGTAAGGCTTTGACTATTTTGTTTGCTCTTAGTCAGCTATTTAGAGTTTTCATATGAGAAGATAACTTTAACAAAAGTTTTGAATTTTTTCGCCGTCGGAAATATTCAACGAAACTTTTTGTTTTTACCCCTCTTTCCATTGCTACAATCTTATCTTGGGTATTATTCATGTAGGGCTTTGGTTGTGGCTTTTTGTCCGTGAGCGAATTACAGGCAAGGATGAATGCTGTTTCGGGAGTTGGCTCATGGTTTCCACTTTCTTCCGATGGGTTGCGGTGCTCGTCTAAATTTGCTGAACTACCTTGCAGCAAATGGTCTGCTGCGAACCTATCGCTTTTCTGAGTAGGTTCTTGGGAAGAATGTCTAGTGAATGTTCTTTTTTCGATTGAAGCTCCAGCTTTTCTGAAAAAAAATCTTGGGCGTGACAAGTCGCTTCTCCACGCGTTTGTTTTTAACACTGACGAATGTGAACGACCTTGACTAACTCCTGAGTTGATTTTGTTTAGCATCATCTTCGGATCTACAGAAGACTCACGTTGGTGCACAGGAAACTCCCTTACTTGAGCGCCTGCCGTCGTTGAACGACCTTTTTGAGCGATGCTCTTCGATTCTTTGTCTTGCGTAAGTACCGAGTTACGTGGTTTGAAGGTTTTTGACATCGACTGTCGGAGTTCATCAGCAGCCTTGGCTGTGGAACTACGCGAAGTGTTACCAGCAGAAGTTATTGCGTTCTGCTGTGATTCTGTTCGATCAAATGATGTTTCACCAGACACTCTTGACCACGTACTAAGATTGTTTGCTGCTTTTCTATCAAGTGCAACCGGTTGTGAAGAGTCTCTTGATTTTTTGCCTCCTTTTGCGAACTCCGAAGCAGCTGGGGGATATAGCTTACCTGCTCCCGAGGCTGGTAAGTGCTCGCCGATGTCTTTCAGGGAAAAGGAAGGATTGAGGCCAAACTGCCTTGAAAAGTTAGGTCTTTCATCAAAATCAAATGATGTTACAGACGTCTGGTGGTAACCTTCAAAGACTTTAACGGTTGGAAGAAAGCGCACTGAAAACTTCTTTTTTTCGTTCTTCACCTCGGATGATGAACCTTGTGCATCTTCTTTGTCCACCGAAGTGCCTTCGTTTTGGGATATAGTTTCTCGGAAGTCTTTTAAAGAAGATTTACGCCAGCGTTCATTGCTGTTAAGTAGCAGGCCCCATGGAAATGAGAATCTTTCTGGAGAAACACCACACAGATTGGCATTAGATACCTCCTCATCAAAAAGAACACCTTGATCTCTAAATGCAACTGCCTTCCGTTTCCAATCGTTTTCAGGCCACACTTTGTCTTTGCAAAATTCTTTTTTCGAAGCTATTTTACTTAAAATACTATATCTGGTCCTACTTTCATCTGAGGCCATTCCACAATGACTTACGAGATAGAACAGCGATCTATTTCACGAAAAAACAAACAACATCAGACTCCAATGCAACTCTTATTCCAGGAAACCAATATAGTATATGGATTTTGGTTTGCAATAACTTCCACTGTCGGTTTACAGTTTTCACGATTAGGCAATATCCAGTGGGCTTTAGGTGCTTCTTGCAGCAGCATTGCCTAATACTGCTATTGTTTCGTAATAGAAAGGAAAGACATTGTTTTTCCAGGTGTACTTGGCTTTTTTATAATAGTCAAATTTAACTCTCATATTACAAAAGTGGTGAGTGAATCAAACATTAAATGAATTGCTGGGATTCGGAGTGTGAAAAATTCCACCATGAGCAAACCAGGAGTGGACTTGTATTACACCACGATGGTAGACCCCTGCTGTTTTGCTCTGAAATTAAATTAAATTCCTTGAGACAGTTTTGGACAGAATGCTGACATGCCGTTGACACCTCCGCAGTCAAAATCGCAAACATTAACATCTCGCGTCGAACTTCTGAGACAGCTTGCTGGAACGGATGCTGCACTGAAGCAGCAATGCTGCGCACAGCCGGGTTCGAAAACTGCCACAATGGGTGGGTTTTAAAACTGCAAAAAACGCTTTTCTAACGGTATCTCATGATTCAGCTTTAACATGTACACACGAGACCTGGCTCATTCTGCTGCCCAGAGGAACAAAAAGCAGATCGTATTGTCCACAACACCAACCGCCAAATGATGCGGTCTGTCGGATTTAGATGATGAAAACCATCAAATGGTTGCTTAACACACGACTTACTTGCCTGCATGGTATGTGAAAGATTGACTCGACCCCAAAACGAACAAATCTCAACGAAAATTTACAGAGTCTTTTAATAAGTATAGTGACCTTCTGGAGCTCTGTGCTTTCACTTATCTGCTTCAGACCGCAAGAGGGACAACACTTTTAAGTTATGCCTATCTTCCCCTTCCCATCTTATTGTGTTTTCGTATACGCCTTGGTCAATCTGCCATGACAATAGCATAAGTTCAACATTTTTTAGTGATTTGTGAAGGAAGTGGGCAATTTCCTTAAGAGCTGGTTTGTTTTTTATTCAAAACAACTAAACTTGTATTCACCTTGCCTAACAGCATTTGCTTTTCACTGAAAGCAAGTGCAAGTAGTATTAGTCGAGACCTGAGCTTTCAAGACAGGGGCCGGATTCAAACGTCGAGCCTCAGGTTTTGTCAAAAAAGTAGAAGCAAACCTGTCACTTGAACGTTCGAGACGAGAGCAGAAAAATATTCTGCATAGAATTGATACCTCTTTCAGATTGAAAAGCTTCAAATTTTTTTCAGCGGTTGTTGCGTTTTCTTGGTGACAAGAATCCGAAACATGAAGTTCACAGTTTGTCCCAAGCCAGCACCAGACAAACGTCGCAAGGAACAGGTTCAACTGCTTCCGGCTTTACATTTAAACAATCCGTATTTAAATCTAAGCCTTGCATTAAAGTGAAATATCGTGCAAAACCTCATGTCTAAATGAAATGTTCGAAGTCTCGAAGCAAAGGACTCGAGGCGAGATGGGCAAATGCTTTTCCTATGACCATGACGCAATAATGTTTCTTTTTGATACTGCAGAATTACTCTATCAGTTGGAAATACCTTACTGAATGACTGAAGTAACTTTCGTAAAAACTGTAGCTTTGCAATTGCATCAGACAATTCAAAATACGACATATTTTTGAAGTTTTGAAAAAAAATATTGATTGTAAGATCTTTGGGTAAACTAAGTTGGGTGTAATTTTTTTCTGAGGCTCCTTTGGCCTTGTGGAAAAAATAAGAGTCGGTGCTTCAGATATATTATGAACATATATTTTTTATGCAATTGTGTGCCATGTCCACTATCGAACTACTGTACAGTATAATAATGGCGGACATTGAAATTGTTTAATTAAATGAAAAAGTGAAATATCTAAGGAATTACAAAAAGAAAATGTAAGTTTTGCATAGAGAAGATTTTTTTCAGAATCTATGTTACTTACACTGCACACTTACTTTCGCTGCTACAGCTCATGCTTTCACATCAATATACAACTACACGTACGCCCTGTTTATATTTCTTTATTGATTTTAGGTGGGGAACCCTTATAAATCTTACCCGACAGAACTGAATGTCTTATAATTTTACATACTACTTATTTTCTTGAAAGAAAGGATTGGTAACATTTACATAGTCACAGAGTACTAAAATTACTGGGAAAAGTTTTTACTCACGAAGCACGCTTTAGCGCAAAAAATGAAAAGTTTGCTTTCATTAACGTTTTGCTTCCATTATGTGTGATGGAGGTCTGTCAACAGAAGCAAGAAGTTAATTTTTAACATTTATATAGTAAAGTTTAGACCTGCAAAGAGACCTACTGGGATAGAGCGCGTGCCAACGAAGCTGGTACGCCAAATTCGAATCCCTGGACCCCGGTCGGGTCATACCGCAGAATTGAAAAACGGTACTTGCGGCCTGTCCAACCTCCCGCTCGGCGTTACAGATGGAGGGATGCAAGGAGAGGCTTCACGTATCGGTGCTGCCATTGGCCTACAGTACACCATTCACTGCGAAAGTAGCCGCGTGGTCAACGGCGCAGAATAAGTGGAGATGAGCGCCAACAGACTACACCTGGCACTGCAAAGTGACTATAATGAGACTTTCTTTTCTTGTTGATGAAGTTTTCTTTTTGACGCATTGATTTTAGTTATGAAAAATGTAAACTTTGTGAGAACGTATAATGGATACATCAAAAACGTAAGCATCAACTTTTTTAAAAATAGAAAGCAGATTGATGGGTTTTAAAATTGCAATAAAGTGCTTTTGCCTGCAGGTGTTCCAATTAATTTAACCTTAAGCTTTATACTATTTCAAAGTACATGTCCTTATAACATTGATAGAAAAAATGAGTTTTTACACGTGGATAATAAAAAAACACATAGCTAGGCATACCATACGTCCCGTTTCAGCCGGGACAGGCCCGGTTTAAAGGCTTTGTCCCGGCCTCCCGGTCAGTCAACAAAAACCTCCCGGTTTGGCATTTAGTCAGCCATCATGAAATGCATGTGGTTTGATAACAGAAGCAGAATGTGAAAGCCCTTACCATCTGTAAAATTAATACTGACTTTTCCTGCTCTGATTTTTACGAGAAAATAAAATCGAACAAAGACTTCTTGAAGAAAGTATTGTCTACTGTCTACTCTACAGATAGTGTGATTGGGCGAATGTGTAAATTTATAAATGCTTACACATTGTTTTGTTTCTCAGGACAATGTATTATTTTAATTTTTCTTGGTGTCTTTACAATAGGAATCCAAAATAGCTACATGCTCCAACTAAGATATGAACACCATTTATCTGATAAGGCTCGTTGTTCTGAAGTGTCCAGGTTTTTAATCACAAAAATATGGTATGTCTACACATAGCCTACTACGAATGCCTCAAATTTGCGAAAAGACTGCTCAACGTATTCAAACAAAGTTAATCATTTTTCAAGTTATGGGTTAAAGCCGGAGTCACTGGAGAAAATAATTTATTTTCTTAATTTCGTGTAAATACTAATGAAAATGTCAGTTGACTTGGAAGAATTTTACCATTCGTTTAAAAAACGTTGAAACTGATTTTTGAAAAATAAACTTTTTACGCAAAAATTATGGAAGAAATTTGGCTTAACCGATAACTCCGGCAAAGAAAGTACAATAATTGGTACTCAGCAAGCACTGGTTATGAAATTATGACGATTTTAGTGTCCAATATGTTTAATTACTTAACCTCTTCTTTTGACCACTTTTTACAGCTTTGCATGAAAAAATATAACATTCTTTTTTGTTTGGTTATAATCACCGATGAATTATATGTCATTGCAGTAACTTTCCATTTGTAGTATTTTAAACGTTATGGACAAAGCTACTTATTCAATAGTCGCTTTAAAATCGACAAAATCCTTTACGTTTTGACTACGGCGATGTGAGTAAGTTATAGTCGATAAGGACGCATAGCAGCTCTGCAACCAGATGCCCTCCAAAATATTTCAAAAACATTTTGAAAGCGTCAATAAGTTTTTCGTTTATGCCCCCGCAAATTTCAGCTGATTGCTGCCCTGACTCATAATAGAATTGTTGTCAAAACTATTGTTTTAAATTATTGCGTACAAGCCTACTATGCAACGCGCCTTGCAAAATACCACAGCCTTGCTGCCAGTGAAGTGTATTGCCAACTCTCTTTAAGCGATAGTGTGGCATGCTTTCCTGTTCATCTTCGAGACCTCGTCCGGTCCGAATGACCTGTTCTTGTTTCACCTGCTGTTCTTCCATGCGACGAATGCCACTCATTCCCGGGCTCGTGCTCTCGAAGCATGTTGAACAGGGCGTGCCGCAGTTCTTCGTCGGACACGGTTCCGCTTTGGCCTTCGTAATCGCATGACGGTGAGCGCCTGGCAATGCTACCTGCAGACGAGCACCTTCTTCTGCAGTCGTCGCAAGAAGTTCTTCTGTCGCATCGCCCACCCGATCTGCCTTTCCTCTCGCCACTTGACCTGTTACGATTGTTATCGTAGCAGGATCGCTCGCGATTAGTACGACTTCCTGACGATGATCTGTTATGCCGGCGATGAGCCCTTGGCGATTTACACCGAGAACCGCTATCACACGAGGAACCGCATGACCAACCTCCTCGCTCTGGACTTTCACGGTGATCCATTTCGTGCCAAAATAGATGGTTGGGATCATCGCCCATTAGCTCCTCTCTTCTGCGGCTGCTTTCAAGAGGTGAACTTCGAACCCACTCTTTTGCAAAAGATGCCCTTCTTCTTCGGTCGTCTCTCCTTGTAGCTTCCCGGTTTCTCTCGTTTCCTTCCCCGAATTGGCCAACACAATCGTGTTCTGTACATTTGTCAGGTCGCCACCCACTTTCAGCTGGCTGCCTGTGACTCCAGTCATCGTTGACTAAATAGCGACGTCCACACTGATCTTTATACCAAAACCTTTGAACCATGCCGTCGTCATGAGAACGGCGAACACGATGTGGATGGCCGGACACAGAAAAGTTCAGTGCTTTGTTTCGTCTGCCGTAGTGTCTTCGTTCGGCGCTGCGAGAAAACCCTTGCTGAGCACACTCTTCAGGCAACTGACTGTGTTCTTGCTTATAATAGCCGGATTCATGATGCGTACGATGGCCACTTCTTGAATAACGGTGATCACGACCAGCTTCTTCAGATACGTAATGGGCACGCACATCTGTAGCGGAAGGTTGCAATCTCGGGTCGGTGGCAAAAGTGGATCTTTGAGCGTGGTTGTTTTCGCCGTAAAACTCGTGTCCCTTTTCGGGTCCGAGTGAAGAAATTGGTATGCAGCCTCTTTTGGGGTTCGATTTTCTTCTATAGCTTCTTTCAGCAGATCTCTGTCTGCGGCTTTCTTCTACTGAATTCTTGTGTCGGCGACTGACTCTGCTGGAAGGCTCGAGGCCGAAGGACCTCTCGGCTGCTGTGAATTGATCTGGCATCCACTTAGGAACTGAAGGACGTGTCTTATAGGGGTCACCTTCGGCAAAATATTTATAACGGTGGTCGACTTCGGCGGCGGCCTTGTGATTTCGATAACGACCTCGATCGTGAACGTGTTGAGTCGGCTGGTATCGGGGTGGGACTTCAGTTCGGCCGTCAGGTTCTACAAAAGTTTCTTTTCTAAGATTTCTGCGCTCATAGCGCTTCGCAGACCTACGTTTTCGATCAGCTTCCATTGTGTAACTACGCCTACGACTCCTGTCATCTTCTTCCACAGGGGTCCGTCTTCTGCCACCACAGTCGTAACTGTTAATTACATATTTAGCCTTCATTACTATGCCGAGTTGACATAAGGCTATTCTTTCATCAACCACCGTCTATTACGTCATAGATGTCTGAAAATTCATAGGAAGTTTGACGCAGGAGGTTTTGCAGGAGAACCAAATGTCACTATTTTTCAGTTGCGTCTTACAAATTTCTTCAACAGTTTTTTCAGTTGCGTCTTACAAATTTCTTCAAAAGTATAATGAAATTAAAATCTGTCGACCGTTATTGGTGACTGCGTTTTCATAGCTTAAGTTGCTTGAGGTGTTTAGCCCATCTGCCCAAGACAATATCTCAAACTTTCTACCTAGTAGGCGAGACATATAGCCTACTCTGATAAGATCCTAGTGTCTGATTCTTGGCTGTGAAAGGATTCCATTCGATAGACAGTGTTCCATTTCACAACTTACAAAACTTGTCGCTGCTGATTAAAGCATGACCATCGGTTCTCCATCATTGTTTAGCAACCACTCTTAGCTGTTTCTTTATTTGAGCTTTGAGTTCTCTCTCAAAGAATGCTTGCAGGGAAACATGAAAAAACTAGTTTAGATGTTATGCTTTTCTCAGCACATTCAAAAATTAACCTGTAAGGTTGAACGACTATGTTCAGAATGAGTTTTAGAGCTATGACCAATAGAGGTTAAGAGCTATTTTGACTTTGAATTTTCTCTAATATTTCTCAGTCATATTCATTACGAGTTTAGTTTGCAGTAAATAAGTAAGTATGGATTTCTTTATATTTGAGACAGGCAGATTAAAATACTTACACAATCTTTTAAAGTACCGTAAATATTTGTATCTATTTCGTCCAAACTTGAGTTCTTGTTAAACTAAGTAAGCCCAAAACTAGCGTACACTGCGTGCTTGTTTTATTTTTATTCTCTTTTCAGTTGCAACACTAACATCAAAAGAGAATATATTATTGTATGTTTCGACTTTTTCGTAAGAAGACCATAATACAGGCGCCGCAAATACTTTTTGGTGCGACCATGAAAAATAGTTCTAAATTCTCGCGACCCAAGCATTTCGTGTTTATATAATTTTGTGGAAAATACTTTACAATTAATCAATTGCAAGCAGGCGCTTAGCCAGAAATTTTGATAGGGGGGCAACATCCAAGTACCAACATTTAAATATTTAATACCTCTTGTGTACAAAGCATCATCCAGAACACGTGCAATTTTGTGGCGCGTTTTTTTTCTGGTGTCTATTTTCGTTGAGTTTTAAAAAGTTTGTTTTTAGTAAAGTTCCTAGCTTCTACTCTGGATCGAAACCACCATTTGCTCGTAAAATTTTCCTGCACAAACGAATGTGAAAATCTCGGTGCCGTAAGTGCAGTATCATCTGCAGTATGATTCTTGCAGCCAATGTTGCAGCTGACCAAGAAGCCATCGTGCCTGCCATTATGATTGCGCTTTTTATATTTACACGCTTCTGCTGTACACCAGCGCAAGTTCAATCGAAGCTGAGTAGCGACGTTGCACTGAGACACCGACAGGGAAGTAGGTCTACAAAACTTCCGCACATATAACACGTAGATTTTGTCCAATTCTTCAGCGACAGGTTGACGTATACAGCTGATAGTGCAAAGGCTAGAGTCACTCCGTGCGTTTGAAAAATGTTTGCATTTTGTGTCATGAAACGCCGCTGTAAAATGGGACCCCGGAAGCATTTTTCTACGCTACTTGCACTAAGCTTGTTCCCAAATACGAATAGGTGTTTAGCCTTGCCATTTAGAGTTGACGATATAATTCACAAATATGATTTAGGCAATATTGTCAATTGAGGAAAGTTACACATGCTCTCTAAACAAACTTGCATATTTTTGACTTTTTTTACTACTTGTCAAACGCCTTCAATTAAAATTTTGTATGTGCTAGCAATAAGGCCGGCTGAGAACTTGACCCGGGTTGTCTTTCGCCAACCCTTTGTGATTCAATATGTTAGAACACATGATTAAAAGGTTAAACTGCGAAACCTGAAATTCCTGATGCATTTATATTTTCATCAACATGAAATCAATTTGTGATCTTTGATGTTATTGTATTTGCCCTTGGTGCATTCGTGTTATTTCGTGATTTGAGTCACAAAGATGCATGAAAATAACCATACTATACCAAAAGTGAAAAAGGTTGAGTATTTTCGAAAACGAAGGCACAATCGATTATGAGCGCGGCTCTGCTCTAAAGTTAAGAAATACGTTTCGCCACAGTTAACCCAAGGGTGGGTTAGTATATTTAGCCCGGTGGTTCCCAAAGTATGGGTCGAAACCAAAACAAGGACGGCGAATGGTAAAAAAAAGTTGCGTCGCGAGGCGATCCAAGCCGGAGTCGCAGTATGTATTTTCAACGTTGCTACTGGTTGTCTGTGTCTGTTTGCAGTGTAGGTACGTGAGAAAAGTGTAGGTTGCTGATATTAAAAACGAACTTAGTCGCGAGGTGTTCACCAAACTCAAATTTGGATCGCGCACAAAAAAGTTTGGGAACAGCTGCTAGCCATTCTAGCGTAAGCGGTTGAAGCGTTTTTTTAAAATCCATTAGTTTTTAAATAACAAAATCCAATCGATTGGGAACAAATTTATTTTAGTTCAGAGTTGGGCAAACTACGGCCCGTACGGCAGCCACGCATACTTAGGTAGTAGCCTACATATTTAGAGTCCATGCTAAACTAATAATACCTCAAAAATAATGCCATAAATTATAGAAAATCATTCTAAAGTTTATGTGCATGCGAATAACTGCATTAAATTTGTTTCAATTCTATCTTGATAAACCTTGAAATTACATATGATACTTTTTTAAAAAAGCACCTCCGCCCCGTTGCCCCCCTTGTGAAAGGTCAGGGGGTAAATCCCTTGTATTTTGGATTGCTTCTTAGTCAATGTTTATCAAAGGCATATAAAACGTACACCACCGCCATATTCTTGAAACTATACTAAAACAAAAATCTACGTAGTTCATTTAAGGCTGCGGCTGATGCTGCAGACAAGGGTAAGTTATAAAGTATTTGCAGCAGGTCAGATATCAGAGAGGAATTTTTGCAATTGTTTTGAAATAAAGTTTCCATCACGTTAGGTGGAATACAGCAAGCTGGTGTATTTTCATATTTTTGCGTTATGATAATATTGTTTTTCATATGTTTTTTTGTGTTACAGTAATATTTTCATTATCAATTTCATATTTTAAAGATAGCTTGCAACTTTTCTTTGGTCACCACACCGCTCCAACTGTGGCAAAAGAAATGTCACGTTTTAATCCGATAAGCAAATACACCACCTCTGCCCCAACTTGTAACAGACTGTGTTGCAAAAGGGCATGCCCAAACGTGTCAGTTTTTCATCTTATAAGCAAACATGTACGTAACTGTCGCCGGCTGACTTCCGTCGGCCGCGTCACCTAACAGAGGATGGTGTAACACTTTACGTTTACGTCACAATATATGCAGCGATCCATTGCAAAGGGTAAGTCTGGCGTGCCCCTCGATTAAATCCTGTTTTGTTGATTCCGTTTCATCATCGGAATCTCATCACAGAAATGATGCAACATTTTGAAACTAGGTCAATATGAACAGTTAAATTCCGCAGTTGACAGCCTTGAGCGTTCAGTTCTGTTTTGTCCGTCGTCAGTAACGTTGAACGCTGTTGAAAGATGAGTGGAGAGTTTTCTTGTCACCTCTGTGCAGAGTTTTTTGACAATGAAAGCGATCTTCAAAAGCACTTGTCTTCTGTGCACGGTCGAG
>Ga0210059_1005280_pt1 | contig 20817 bp, 16 predicted proteins | sample Ectturendosymbi2_FD_188042 | JGI IMG/M metagenome (GOLD analysis project Ga0210059, IMG submission 188042) | Ecteinascidia turbinata endosymbiont from Florida, USA - Sample 2 (SPAdes) (version 2) | ecosystem: Host-associated > Tunicates > Ascidians > Unclassified | place: Key West, Florida...
CCCAGCCTGTTTACTGCCTGACTACTAAGGCAACTAAAGCCTTTTCAAGCATTTTGTGTACGCGTTCTCAGCCCAAGTGTCATGTTGTTGCAGTGTTTTACGTTTTCCGCAGGTGCATTCAGTATTTTTGTATGTCTGCTGTGAACTGCTTCAGTTCTGATGTGGCCATGTTCAACGTGCCTGTATTGTTATTCAGTGTGCATTTGAACTTATTTACAATATGTCATGTGACAGAAAATCAAAGTAATGCATATTTGGTCACCACTCAGTCACTTACCAATTAGAACTGGGTGACGTTCACGTGATAGTGCGGCCAGTCCCGTCCCCATAGGGGGCTTAAACCCCCAAACAACAAAGCTCCAAGTCCCCCCCAAATGGAAACACTAAATGGAGCTTTTGCATGTTTGTGGCGGTGGCCTAAAAATCTGCGTAAGCAGTTACAAACGTTGAACAAAATGCAACAACAAACGATTGCATCTTGCTGTATCAATGACGAAGATTTCGTTATTTAGCTAAATGAACGAGCAAGCTTACAGATGTGAACCATTTTGTCAAAGCGGAAGGTGTGGTTCGTATTTTCTGAACTGCCTCTGACAATCTCAAGGAAATAGTTGAGCTGCTCATGGCAGGAGTCGACATGTTTCCATAAAGGATTTCGTAGCGGTGAAGACTGTATTTGATGTTGATGCATTTTTATCAATTTCTACTAACAGCTTCTGACATTTCCAAAGTTGGTAGAAGTTTAGGACGTGTCCACATGCCCTTCTGAATCACGGTTTCAAGCGTTGTTGCCATGAAACGTTACATGACAAAGCGTCTTGTCAGTGGTTGTCGGGGAAGAACCTTGTCAAATTCCTCATCACTTTCGTATTCTGGTGCAAGTCCGATTTTTCTGACTCTACTTTTATTTCAGTAGCAGAGTACAGTAATGACACTTTCCCAAAAATTTAAACCAAGCCACTGCTGCATCTCCCATGCGAAGAACCAACTAGACTTCCAGATGGTTGATAACCAAATCACTTAGCGGCGATGAAGTGTTCCGGTGTTTAAAAAGTGTTCGACCAGTCCCTTTAAAGCGGATGTAGAGATGGCTAGAAATGATTTTCCTATAACTCACGATACCTTTCTTAGGAAATATGATGGAAAAGCTGTTTCTAGTAAGTACAGCTAGCGTCGAAATGCGCCCCTCGGGTCAGGGGCGTAAGGAGGTTAGATGGATCCCGGGGCAACAAGTTTGGCGCCCCCATGTTCGAACCTGGGGACTTTCGTAAGCAAATGTACTGTATTGAAGAAAGTACTTGTGACAGTTGGGACTTTTCGGCGCCCGGTGAATTGTTACCCCTCTCGTTACGCCCCTGCCTCGGGTTACTTCATTAGTCCCCCTCTGAGCAATTTGTGTTTGAGACGCCTGGTATAAACAGTATGATTCCGGCCGTTTCTTAATGGAAGTGGGCTAGCTGTCCGCACAATAAACGAATCGAGCATTTGGCCGGTACCGATTCGGCACATGTGACGTCAACAGTTAAAAACTAAGGAACAAACCGAAAAAAATAATTTTCAGAATTCGCGCTTTGCGTGCGTACAAACACGTACCACATTGCACCGAAGGGAAGACGAACCAAGTGACTCAACAGCGTTTAGTTCACCTGAGCGTGCGGAGTAGTCTGTATGCCCTCGTCACCAAAATCTAGTCTGAGCCAATCGGTGGTGTTCATTGACCAACAAACGCAGAACCGTCGCCAGGAAGTCGTCAATGGGGGAGCTTTACGTTTTTACCCCCTGGGGGTAAATTTAATGATGCTGAAGTTACAACACTTTGTTTTTTTTCTACAGCGCTATTGGGGAAACAAAAAACAGGGGTACATTTTATGTTAGGAAGCTGGCAACGGGTAAATGGGAGGAGAAAGGTTGAGAACATCTGGTATAGGCGAAGTGACGATAAAGCCGAACTCGAATGCTCGTGAAAGATAGAAAATCTGCCGGAAACGACGAAACTGCGTCGTTATATAACCGAAGTCGTTGTAGGCGACTTCTACTGTACCAAGTGGTTGTTCTTTTCAAGCTTTTTTGTGTGGCAACTGAGGAAAATTTGATGCATATTATATGAAGTATCCAATCTTGGAGTTTGTCACCAGATATTTTGAAAAAGCCGTGATCAAAATGATCATCGCACTTGATTGAAGGTTGGCAAATCGTTGAAAAAACCCGGTTTCCGGGCAGCTGATATATGCTTCGGCATTTCTCGTAAAGATTAAAGCTGGCGATTTCTTTGAACTTTGCGACGACGCTACGCTACAGCACTTACGATAACAGTGAAATTAACTGTCATGATGTGGAGAACTCAAGAAGATGCAAGAAGCGACCGTCATAACGCTTGCTTAATGCAACTGTTTGACTTATTTCCGTTTGTCTCTGTTCACGGACAAGCTGCAGTGCACACAGTTCATTGGGTGAGCGAAGCGCCGACCGGAAAAAGCGAAACGGTATGAAAAAAAGCGGAAATATACTGACACGACGAAACCACATGACCCAAGCGCGCTGTTTAGCTTTCGCGCTGAATAATACGTCATCGGCTAACGGGCACGATCAAGTACAGCTCTGAAAGAAACGACGACTAAACTAAGAAGATACATAAAAATGATGTCCAAACTGAGATAAAAGCACAGGCGTCTTGCAATAAACGTAGTTCACTATGAAAGGCGCGCACCAAACACAACAGACACAGAACTGATCCGTATACGTGAGGATAGCAACGACAACCCTTTTCAGCACAATCAGGGATTATCGATTAACAGGCGCTTCTCATTCGAGATTTTCTTTTGCGCAAAATGCTGGAACGTGAAGTATCAGCCGCACCGTTTACGGATTCCGCATGAGCTCCGGAAATAAAGCCACGCGAGCACGAAACTGTAATAATTTTTTATTTGACGTTTGAACGGGTGCAAATATAACTTGCAGGGTTCCTACCGCAGTGGCGTAGCCAGCCCAGATTTTTTGGGGGGGCCAAAATGTTTGACTTTAGGCGAGCATGAGTAGTAGTTGTTTGGAACGCCGCTTCTCAAAGCACAAAATGACTACATATGCTACAAAGTTGGGGGACATGGCCCGTTGGCTTCTCTGGCTACGCCTCTGTTCCAACGCAATTTTGAGTACAAATTTTCAGACTTTTTCCGGGCTTTTTCCAGGCTAAACTTTCCCCAATGACATATCCTATCAAATACAAACACTATAATATGTAACAATCAAATTATCAATCTTGAATAAAATATTATGAAAATGCATGTCATAACATCAAGTCTGAAATATTGCTTTCTTTTTCCATACTAGCAGACTAAAATATTTCTTTTCCAGACTGGAAAACAACCAAATTTTTTTTCACATTTTTACATTTTAACGCAGAGCGTGCAGAGCAGAGGGCGAAGTAAAGATCGTATTTGGGAGGGTGGGGGCAGGCAAGCCGGCGTTTCAAATAAATCGACGAAATTTAAAAAAAATTTACGAAACTGTCGGGCGGTAAGACGGCGCGACCACAGCCAAGCTGCCGAACAACGGGTGGCCGCACGTTGGCAAGCGCGAAAACGCAATAACTCGTCGCTCCGTTCAATCGCATCGCCGACAGATGGACTTTTATGGCAGTGTCGCGCGAAGGGCCAGCCGGCCGGCCGGCGTCGGGCCTTTACCACTTGAGCCCGTCTTGGACCTCTTCGATCAGCCGGGCACTGTTGCTAACGAGGGCCTTCTCTTCGTCGGTGAGGTTGACGTGGACAATGCTGCTGACGCCAGACGCGTCGAGGACGCATGGGAGGGAGAGGCACACGTCGTGCTTGATGCCCGCGTGACCCTGAAACGGTAAGCGGCCAAGATCTGATGCAGTTGCAACTTTGCAGCAGTTGCATTCCTGGGACTGGTAGCGAGTTGTTCGAGTGCTCGATTTTAAGACAGGGAGAGTAAGAAACCTCGAACAAGCGAAATGTTTTTTTGTCGCAAAAAAAAGCCAAGGAACTGTTTTTTGTGAGTTGAAACCCGGCTGTATCTACGGAGACATTTTTTAGCGTGGCTCATGAAGCATTCGCAGAACAAGCGTCCTCCCGTGCAACCGCTTCACCAATTAATGTAATTGTCGAATTTTACAAATTATGTTCGGCGTCAGGTCTTAAAAACAATAGTGAAAAACTAAAGATGCAAAAACATCGTCAGCGTTAAAACGCCTTTCACGAAGCACAACTACAAAATCTCTTTTTGTTATGAAAACATTAAAAAAACAACATCACCAAGCGCGAAAGTCACCGAACTGACCTCGACGAAGCACGACACCGGTTTCACTTTTTGGGAATTGTGCAGTATCGATTCGACGATCTCCGCGCAGCTCAGTCCGATCGCCCAATTGGTGTAGCCTTTCAGCTTTATGACGTCGTAAGCGCTGCACAGAGAAGCGCAGGCGATCAGCGCGGACGAAGCACAAACATAGAAAAAATATCAATCGTAAAATGCGCCAGTATTTTATCTTCTTTTTGGATGGCTAAGAGATTGGCTGTTATAGGGGCGGCGGCAAAGAGCAGAACGTACAATTAAAAACGCTATTTTTGTTGTACAGCTGCAGATATTACTAGACAATCAAGCCCAAGTCGATCGCTAGCGGCAAATGCGTATTATTCAACGTCTACGACCGCTGGATTAAAGACGAGAGGATTAAAGACAGCATCTAGTTGCATCTATCGCAATGAAAGCGGTATATTGGTAGAAAGTGTTTTGTCGAGGCGTGTTTGGGAGACCGAATTAGTCCCTCAAATTTTTTCAACGGTCTCTCTGATTACAGCAGAAACTCGCTTTACTGCCACCATCAACATACACTAAAACCTTGTTTTACGACCATCGGGTAGTCAGATAATAGTTTCGGTGAGCAAGGTCAAACCTCAAAAAACTGTCGGTAACAGTAAACGTTTTCGTGACGTATATGTCGTAAGGCAAACTGAAACATGCAGAAGCCGTGCATTGCTAAGTCGCAGCACATTTCAGCAGTTTTCAACATTTCAGCACATTTCAGCAGTGAAAAGCGAATGCGAATGATACTTTGCGGCGATGTTTGGCACAATTGGCAGCAGACGGAGGCACCGAATTGCAGAAAATTTCGTCATAGCACTGGAAACTGGCCAACAACTCATAAAAATACGATTCGCAAATTGCAGTGTGCGCAACTGGCGAATTCCCTGCCTGCTGCAAATGGCGTCAACAAGAACAGTTTGAAAATTTGAATAAAACTTTCTGAACTTTCCTCACTCGACCACGTCGTTATTTTGTGCACTCGTCGATTAACAGATATCCACTTACCCGTCAACAACTTGCTTGTGAATTTTGTCCCAACCTTTTGGACCGTCCTTACGGCCGATCTTGGAGTCAAGCGAGATAAGGTTGGTGCCAGACACGTTAACGCCACTCCACAGTGGAACTGCACGAGATATAAACAAAAGTTGCGGAGGATTCAAGCATGGCGCGCCGAAGTAACTTTGTCAAACGCACCACTGCTAGGTTGCAAGGTCCAGCTAATGAAATATTAATTGTTGTGCGTTGTGTGAAAGCACAGACTTCCAGTGAGCCTTGCTTTCGAACAAGGCCCATACGCAAACTACTGCGTCCAGCGATCTATGCGCAAAAGGTAAGTGATGACCAGGGAGACACGAAACGGAGGAATGAAGCACCTCTATTGCAGCCTGGAGTTGAGCGGAACCGGTGTGAACAATACTTTGCAGCGTGTTAAAAAATGACACGAAGCCGTTACAAGAAGTCGCAAAACGCCTGATTCGTGCGACACCCACTGCCTGTCTGTCGATTGCAGCGAAACGGCAAATACTAAACAAAGAGAAATGCGAAAAAAATGCTTTGATTTAATTTCCGGCAACCGGGTACACACTGCATGATCTGAATTGATTACTCTTGTCTGACATTGGCGAGCAGAGCGAAATGCAAATCGTGACCTAGGTAAAGCTCTGGCGAAGTAGTAGACACGTGTAGTACACAGTGAGAAATACAACGAGGAAGCCGGATGCAGCCGGTCGAGCACGCTTGAGCAGTTCTCACATCGATTCAGGCCAACAGACCAGGCATGTCAACCGCCACAGGCGACTGCGCGTGAGACAAGCACACACTGATTGCTGCAGCGTTCTGCCCACACCCACAGCTGTAGTAGGTAACACGTCAATGCTTCGTTTAGAGCCTTTCTGATAAGGCACTATACACAGACGTTGCCAGATATTCTGTCGTCACCAAACTTTAAGCGTTACTGATTGTAGCCAGCCTCCGGCAGCGTTTAAATATAGCTCTGAGCCGAAAAGCAGAGCATAGGAAAATCGCTTGGGTCGAAGAACTTTGGCATCACCAGCACCTGATTTTTCTCGTACGCTTCCATCATTGTCGCTAATTCAAACAAGTGAGGTTTTCTCAAAATATGCAAGTTGCTGACGAAGACACATACAGCAGAATTTGCTTAACGAATCCGCCTCAGTCCTAAGCGATTTTGCATTTAAGTAATAACCAACGCAATACAAATGAGTATATACGAAAAGAAGCACAAATATTTTAGTACACTGTATAGTATTCACTACTCAGACAACCCAAAAAAGCTGACACAAAGAGGTTTGTTTGGCTGGAAAAGCCACTTTAAGATTGACCTCTATTCTTCTCTTCATAGAATAAACCACATCTACGTCTTTGAACATGGTTATGTCGAGTAGCAGATGGTGTTTCTGGCGCCACAAAAATGGATTTGTAAAGCGTCTAAAACATTTACAAAGCGATTTTGGATTCATTAACCGGCTACTTTTCAATGCAGAAGTTCCATCCCAAAGCAAATTGTACTTAATACGCGCTTATTGGATTTATTATCCGTGGTTGCATTAAACGAATTCCACTGTATATCAGGATACCGACAACGCGTCGCTTTGAAATCAGCTGGAATGTCAAATAAGGTGAGGAAATCAGACGCTTCCGAAGTGCCGTCGCTTCATTGCACGACGGCCATCGCGGGTTTGAAGCACAGTATTAGCGGCGCCAATGTACGTGGCTTGGTGCGAAGTGAAATACCGGCAAAGTGCTTCTTTGCTGGCCGCGCCCGCACAACATTTAAATCGAAGGCAAACTGAAGCTTCGCTTGGCGGACACTGGCGCGTTCCGGCGAACTGTCATTGAATGCAGGCGTCGTTGTGACGACACAAGCCTGCAATGTTCGTTGCGCATCACAGCGGATTTTGAAGGTCTTCAACAAAAAGCAAACGAACCTCCGGCTTTGAGCCTTGGTCGTTTTCGAGGCAATAACAAGTTTTTCTTATTTCTTATCAGGCAAACGGAGGAGGATAATTTTCACCGATAATAAAACTTTCACAAATTGTCAAAATTACGGTCGCAGGCAAATAGCCTTCCTGGTCTGCTTAGAAAAAAAAAACGTGAAAATGAACAATCCTCGCGCCGCGAAGCAACAGCTCACCACTGGAATCGCCGTGTTCGCCCACGATCCAGCCGTGCACGCTGGTGGGGGAGACTTCGAGACGCTGAGCGATGATGTGACGGAAGCGGGCGGAGTCCAGGTTGGTCCCAGACCCGATCACTCGGTGTCGCGGCAGGCCGGACAGTTTCCAGGCAACATAAGTCATCAGATCGACTGCAAATTCAAAATTGCTGCCAAGTCACGTGGCGTCGGTCGCTTCCACTGCGAAACGAAAGCTTTCTTAGCGAAGTAAACATCGGGAAACAAAAGCGGATGCTTTATACGGCAAGGAATCGACCTGAAATTTGATGAAAAGTAGTTCTTTACAACACACTTGATTGGTTGCGTCGTTGACCCTGCGGCAGGGTACCAGTTCACAGCTGCAAGGTTCAGCATTTTGAAGCCTGAAGTACCTTGTTAACGCCAACGAAGCAACTTTTCTCGATTGGAAACAAAACTAGGGGATACAAAGTACATGGCAGGAAAGGCAAGATTTGCTGCGACTGTATCACGTTTTAGGTCTGGGCGGATTGCGAGATGTTCACAGATTTACTGCCATTATTTTTGCAATCGTCACTGGGGTGTGGAGTTGCGTACAAGACATTTCGAGATTTCTTTATGAAAATTGCTGATAAAATCTGAGGGTACAAATATACGCAGGCATTTCATCCCCAGATCTCTTTCTCCTCACAATTAGATTCTCACGACAGCGAAGGGTAAGAAGTATCGACGAGTCTGCAAAGCTCAACCAACGAGCGTTGCAGATAAATAGAAATGGCTTGACCCATATCTTACTTAATAAATACATGCGAACAAGCCAGCGTTCACGGCGACAACTGGCCAAGAAATATTTGCCTTTCAGTAAATACCGAGTCAAACAAGACTTTGTTTTTTCGATGTTTGCGAGCTGCAGTTTGCAAGGGCGGGTTGAACACAAGGCTGCCAGAAACACAATTGCTTTCTTTGCTGCAAAGCCGGCAAAATGAATGCCGGAACACCAACGACTCTTGTGAACAACGAACGACGGTTTGAGAATAGGAGCTTGACATCCCACAAGAATAGTATGTTTAGGTGTGAATATTGCTGCTGGTTCCTTGAAACAATGCTCACTGTTACCTAACAGCAGCTCTAGCGCGCGCATGTGGGATGACGAACGTCACAATCAATAATTTATTGGCAATACCAGCGAAAACCCAACGGAACAATGTGGGTGCAGCGACAATATGCTTGCCTGGGTTGGAGATGACCAAGATGATGCAATTCGGACTGTACTTCACTATCTGTGGGATGATCGACTTGAAAATGTTGACGTTTCGCTGGACGAGATTCAGCCTCGACTCCCCGACGGCCTGGCGTGCACCAGCAGTGACGACCACGATCTTGCTACCAGCAGATAGGCTGTAATCTGCAATTCAACAAGTGAAAGCGTCACCTGCCATATTGCTTAAGAGCCAAATGGAAGAAAAGCACAGCCCAAAACCCATCAAAACGTAAGTCGGCTTTCCCCAAACTTGCCCTTGCCGCCGTTGATTTTGACGTTTTGCAGAAACAGGTTGCCGTGATTCAGATCCAGGACTTCGCCTTTAAGCTTGTCTTCGATGACATCAATCAGAGTCATGTCAGTTGCCAGGTTCTAAGGAAAAACACATTCAAAAAAGGTTTAAAATTGCTCATAGCGCTACTACATTAAGGTGTATTTCAGAAACTACGCTGAAATAGATAATTTCTACGGTCACTTGACTTTTAACCTCGGGAAAAGTTATTGTCTTCACGTCATTCATGATAACAAATGAAGGTTCAATACGTGGTTTTCGACATTCATGCTCAAAGTGCGAGCAATTACACACACAAAATATGAAGGTATGATTTTATGAAAAAAATTCAACAAAAATGCAAATGCTTGATGTCTGTTAAAGACATTTTCACAAAATACGTCATAGAAAAAGATGCTGTGACGCACAAACGCGCGGTGCGTATTTTCTGAGATCCATTTATCTACCTTCATCAAAATGCTCATGGAGCAAGCCATGCCGACCATTCCTACTCCGACAACGGTGACCTTGCATGGCGATTTCTTCTCATCACCGCAAATCTTAGTGAAAAGCTTCTCTTTTATTGAATTGTCAAACTCTTCGCAAGCTTCTGCTGAGGATGATGGTTCTTCGGCCATTTCGTTCGTGTATAAAGACCAAAGGCGCTTAATAAGTGCTACACTGAGAAAGACTAAGGTAAACATCTCAGGCAACTCGCAAAAAAATTGTCAAACACATCTACTTGTCACGATAAACTTAACACAGATCTATGACTACTACACTTGCTTCAAAACAAAATATTTTCAAGTTGCAAAAACTTCAGTTTTTCAGTATAGTGCAGAAGTGCACACTGCTGAAATTACACAAAAATTAACACTATTTTTAACCGACTTTACTTTACACACTTGATTTTTCTTTTCGGAGGGTCGCGGTGGCAGCAGCCCTGGGAAGGTTTATAAACACCTTATAGTATTCAGCAGCCTCTGATAGTTCTGCTGGCTCCATATCAAGACGGCACCAAGCAAGGGTTGGAGATGCAGCACGCGACCTGGTCCTTGTTCGACCTCCGGGCCGCTTGCCGTGGATGCAGCCAGCAGGACTCGCCTCGCCAATCTTTCCTGGGACATTCTGGCCACATGGCCTAACCTTCGCAGCTGTGCTCTCTCTATTCGGCGAAGTGGTTCGACGTTCAGACTTTTACAGCTGCGCAGTTTGTCGCGGTGTCTCGCCGTTAACTCTTCGTAAACAACCTATCTCTGCCGCTCACACTTGAGATGGCACTTTTGGGTCACTAGCCAATGTTTAATCTGATTTGAAAAGTTAAATATATACATGCGATTCAAGCTCAAGGTCTTTTAAGGCTTACGCAAACTGTTCCAGCGCATTTGAAGTTTTTTCTTCTGCACACACCATCATTTAGAGAAATGGAATAACAAAACATATTCTGGCAAGGTGGCTTGTTGTATTTATTTGCTTCTTTTATATTGCTTAGCCTGTTTTGAAACTAAAAAAAGCTACGCAGCAGTAAACCGACAGTAAGACGTCACAGGACAGACAGTAAAGAGGTGTAGTTTATGGAGCATCTCAAACCAAAAATGGTAAAGAAATAGAAAATACACGTGCAATTGGAACTGATAATTTGGAACTGTTGTTGGAACTGATAAATGAGGGAGCCACAACAAGTCCAAAATGCTCCATCAAATTTGCTGGTGAAGAAGATGTACTGTGACGGTCACGACTGATGGCACATGAAGCATGGTGTGCCGCGAGAGGGCATCGCAAGAAGAAAGCACATTCAAGAATACCTCCACCATACAATAGTAAGGCCGAGAGTAATGCGGTACAGGTTGGTAATACAGATAAGAACAAGAGTAATACAGGTAAAACTGGTTGGGTACGTAACTTGAATGTCAATAGTTTGGGCAAATTCAGCTGGTAGGTGCGTTAGCAGTTGTGCAGCATCTCAAAGAACGTGCACCCCACATGTTTACATCTACGAACAACGCGGTTTTATGACGAAATAATGCTGAGCCTCAGTGTATGTATGATTGCAGCCAATCAATCATTGGTAAAATGTTGCTGCTGCGTGATTTTATCTGCCAACTTATCTGCTACAAAATTTTTTCTGCAACAGGCTGCATTTTTTTTTCTATACATCAGGAACAGCATACAATTGCGAAGCTGACTACAAATATTTACTGATGAACAGTAACGATTTTGCTGTTCGAAACAAATATATTTGAATCCAGAATTTGTAACATATTTTTACCTACTTTAAACATGTGTGTACTTAAAAATCAGAGGTGGCAACGGATCTGCAGTCAAATCCGAAGGTTCTGCGTGTTTTTTTGGACCCGGAACCAGAGCCGAAAATGGTGAAAAAACGGACCCGGATTTGCGTGGTCTTTATAAATGTCATAATTGTTTAATTACAAACGTTGCTGAATTTCGGTTGCATTAATGGTTTGCGGAGTTTGAACAAGAGTCGGATTCTCAAATTTGAAAAAACTTCGGAGTTCGCTCCAGATCAGGATTCAAAAATTTTGGGATAGGAGCGGAGCCTAAAAATGTGACTCCGGCCACCTCTGACTTCAGTAGTTGACCGCACAGCGATCTCGGCAGGTGAACTCTTGCTACTTGAAGCCATAGGTTGCTGAACGTGCTGTGTGCTTTTGTCGAATGTCTCGCATCTTGGCGATGCAAACTGCAACAATATCCTGCTTGGTGGACTGCATTACCGTCCAGTGAGGTTTAAACAGAAAAGAAAAAGACAATACATGTTACAGCTGAGCTGCTAAAGTCAAGAAAAAAAACAGTAAGTAAGAAAGCAGAAACACAAATGGTCCTAAAAAGCAACACGTATAGGCAACATTCATATACACACACAACACAGATGATGGTGGGCAAGCAATGTGTGAAGAGTGGAGAGATATACAGATGAACAGGAGAGTTATGGGCATGAGTGAGAGACTGGAGGTTATGAAGCAGAAAGCCATGCATCAATTAACCATAATATTACAAAACAGAGGAAGTGTGTAGTAGAGGTAAGAAGCAATTATTATCAACACACAACATAAGTGACACAGTTACCCATGGGCCATGATGAAGTGCCACATTCTGCATGGCAACAGTGCATTCCTGAACAAAGTTAAAGAGACAAGGGTGGAAATCAAGTCAGCCAGTCGGAGATTTCAGCTAGCAATACAAAGTATACAATCCAATAAGAATAGGGTACATGAAAAACAGAAAGGTTAATTAGGGCACCAAGTAAATAGGTCTAGGAGTAAAACAATTTATTCATATTGCCATGACATATATCCACTCGTCAGGCATCTACACGAGTGACAACACTGGTGTAATTCTCCACAATTTAGCTTCAGAAAATTGTGGGAATTAGACTGAAGTCAATGTCCATGATATATTGGAGGTTAGCATCTCTGTTTGCTTCCGAAGCCTCATCCGCATGATCATGGGGATGTTTGGCAATCGCAGCTTCACCTTAACCATCAGCAACGGCAAACAAAGCAGGTTACAAGGCCTCAAAAACGTCGTCCCACAGGGATCCGTCCTGGCACTCTTTCTCTTCAACATCTACATTCTCAGACCTGCCAACTACCATCTCCGGAAAGTATGCATATGCTGACGACTGAGCAATCATGCATGCTGATGGAGACTGACAGGCAGTGGACAAGGACATGGCAACCTTAGATGAATACCTCCAGACCTGGAAGCTAAAGCTCAGTACTACAAAAACGGTGTCGGCAGTCTTCCACCTCAACAACAAGGAAGCCAAACGTGAGCTAGCAGTCAACCTCAACAACAAAACCCTGGCCTTCATCTTCGAACCCAAATACCTCGGAGTAACGTTAGACAGGTCGCTCATGTATCACCGACACCTCATGTCACTTCGCAAAAAGCTGAGATCACGCGTCGCACTCTTGAGGCGGGTTGCTGGCTCTGGCTGGGGTGTTGGAGCAACAACATTGCAAACAGCCGCCCTAGCCTTGGTGCATTTAACAGCAGAGTACCGCACTCTTGTCTGTCGCCGCAGTGCTCACAACCGCCTCTTTGACCCCGCCATCAACGACGCCTTGGGAATTGTGACTGGATGCCTGCGTCCTACACCAGCGGACAGCCTTCCTATTCTTGCAGGTTGCAGGTATCCAACATCCTGAGTTTCGTCGCAAATGAGCTACACTTTCTCTAGCACGCCGTGCCATGGAGCCTGGACACCTGCTCCACTCAGCACTCACCTGACCACCGGGTGCGAATGCACGGCATCTCAAATCGAGACATCCGTTAGTGCTCGCCACACAACAACTCATCAGTTCATCTGAAGACATACGTGCAGTGCACTGGGCGGATCACGGATGGAAGGCAAAAACGGTTGGACAACTTAGTTTTATCCCTGGCACCAGCACCCACCCTCCCGGATGACCCTCCCAAGAACAGCGTGCGTCTGGCTTAACCGCCTCACGCACCGGTGTCGGACGTTTCTGCTCCTGCTTGCACAAATGGGGTATGGCCTCCTCTTCGGCCTGTGAGTGTCGCGCAGAAGAACAAACCGTCGACCATGTTGTCCTCCAATGTCCAACCCACTGAACTCCTCATGGACTGCACGCCGCACGGCCTGACGGTTCTGGACGATGAGACAATTGAATGACTGCTCAATACCTGCCCCGAGATTTCGTGCGGCCAAGCTGTGGATTTAAGAACTGGTTCAAACTAGGACGACGCCTCATTGCAACAAGGGTGCTCCTTAGCAGTGCAAACTGCACTACAGTCTGATTGCTAACCATACAGCGGCCTGATGGTCTCCCAGCAAAGACACATGTGCTCTTGACATTGTTTCAGTTTTGTCATGCCAAAAACTGAAAAGTATACTTTACAGTACATTGCCTAACTTGCTCATATCATACAATGGACATTTAATTGCATGCAAGAGTATCAGTTTGAAGTTTCAAAGATACATACTTAGTGCAAATGTTCAGTAAAGTTTGATTTTGCGCAATTGATTGCTGCAAATTTTTTTCGATAGATATTAGTTCCCTTATGTAGTTGTGAACTGGACATACATGCAATGTAAGCAAACATGTTATCCAATTCAAATAATTACCAATCTTTGCAAAACATGCAAATAGGCTGTTTTTATTGTTCAAGAATTTGGTTTAAAGAAATTAGTTATAACTTTGCATTCCTATTATTAGGCTTATAGATGACATAAAACTTATGGCTTACCAATGCTACAGATATATATTTTTAAAAGCAGCTACAGATGTCTATGGCATGTCAAGGTAGCCCATGTTTTTGTAGTAGCATTTGTACAGTAGCAGTTTCAATTTAGGAAAATGTAGTTGTGAATCAAGTGCTGTTTGCTGATAAGATCTGCGCATTTGGTCCTGGAAGCCTCAGTGAGTGGTCTTCAATGCCTTTTGAATGTTTTTTGTGATTATACTGGTGAACATGAAATTGTTTTTGTCTATAACAAGACAGTCAGTGTAGCTTTTAACCCTAATAAATTTAATAGCCTGCCACACCAGTCGTTTCCCTGAATAGGGAAAGTGTTAAGTTTGCTGTCCAAGTCAAATATTTCGGTGTATTACATTATTTCTCACTGAATGATGACAACTGCAGTTTACATGACACTTACTAATTGTGGATTTTTTTATTGAGGCTATCTGAAAACTGTGGTTAACATTGGTCAAAACCTCATGTCCACCTGCACATCTGCCACAATCCATTGCAGTTTCCAAGTACTTGACCACCTCACAAGCAGGGCCACTAAAAGCCACAATCCAGAGGATGACCCAACATGAAAAGCCACAACTGAAGTGAAGCCATAAATCAGCAATGAAATGCACCACGTTAACACAATAAATGACACCAAGAGGTAAGTCAAATCACGTCACTGCAGCAAACAAACTCAGAGGCACCTTTTCTCAATCAGTACCCTACTGCTGTTTAAAAAGACTGTTTCGTGCCTACTGCATGACAATGTATGCTTGACAATTGTGGTGCAGGACACACAGTCTAGTATTAAACATCTCCTTGTTGCCTACAATGCCTACGGAATTTTGCATTACATCCCCAGGGACATAAGTGTTCACCCATATCAAGTTTCCTATTTTGTCAGGACGTTAAGCAATTTATATATCTTTTTTAAATGATGTGCAACTTCATCCAACTTGTTCATTAAGTTCACTTCAACTGTCTGGTGCCTTTTATAATTTTTCATTTTTCTCCCAATATGCAACACTTCTGTATGACAATGACTGAATGCAGTTGTAACTGGCACCTTCCTTAAGTGTTCATTCCTTTTCAGTATTGACTATGTTTACCAGCTAACTCCTACCCTGTGAAGCATTATGTATGAGCTTTTCTGTACCCTTGTGTTCTTCCAACTATGTGAGGACATTGTATCTGAGACAAGTACATAAAATTAAAAAAATTCATTCATAGCTCAGTTCACCAACTTTGCCATTAATTTTGCAACATCTGCAACTTATCAATGGCTTCAATTTTTACTAGTAAAAAATAAGCAAATTTTGTTTGCTTCTTTTTTGACATGACACCAGTTATATCTGTGAAATACGTGGCTAGTTCACATAAGTCGTGACTTTTTGTGGTGAAACCATACCTTATAACTTAATAATTCTCTTACTTACTAAACATATTTTGTTTTTCATGTACCTAACACTTTTTGGACTAATTTATTTATGTTGCTAATATTACTGTAATCTGTCCATACCCTTATCTCTTCAACGTCATTTGGTGACACCACACATCTGGTTGGAAACAACTCATCCATGAAGCTCACCCCACTACGGTCCGTGGATAAATTCATATTTCTTCACGATTTGTATGCATAAACATTGTTTCTGCCCTTGCTACTTGTTTTTATAATGAAATGTTGTGTTAAAATACGTTGCTCTCTACCTCATTACCCTTATTGCTGCTTTCTTCCTTCACCTGCTCATCTGTACATGCCTCAACTCTTCACCCATTGCTTGCCCACCATCATCTCTCTGTGTTATGTTTATGTCTATCGCTTACTCTATGTTTTATATATGTGTTTCTTTCAACTTTGAATTTTGTTTGCTAAGGATTCCAGTTTATTGTTAATTTTGATGGCCTAATTAACATTTTCAGCAACTTTTGGATATACTATACTTAGTACCCTAAGAGTGGAAAAACTTAGCTTTGTGTTTTTTGTCTTAGATTTCATGCTCAGTCCTTGTGCTTTGCATGGGTAGGATCTTGCTTGAAAACCGTCATGTGATTCTAGAGACTGAAACAACAAATATCTAAGCTTTTTGATTTTTTTTGAAAAGCCTAGCTGTAACTACCCAAACCTTCTTGGCCTCACAGCAACGGCTGCAGCACGAAGCATTGCTACTACACACATCACTTAACAAAATATCAAATCTTTTGCCACCACCAAACTTCAACGATCGCCTTGCCATGTGGCAGCTAATAGCTATGCCTGCTGTCCACCTGCACTGAACAGCAATAGCCTACCTACGCTACAGAATGAAGATGCATTCTTCTGTGTCAGTAGTCAGTGCATAGGTAGGATTGATATTGACAGGCTAGATTAGATAAGCTAACCTTCAGCAATAACAAGGTCAAGACTGTACTGCAGGCGTGAAAGTATATCCCTTGGCTCATAAAATGTAGGTACTTCCTATAAGCGTCTAATCTCAGGAAACTGATACTGCTGAAGACCACCTTCTTTCACAAGCAGCACCAGCGCGGTGTTCTGTCAGTGTTTACCGTACTTGAACAGAAACAAGTGCTCGTCTCAGCACCTTTCGTTACAGTGCGCAGTCAGTCCCAACTTACTAACTAAAACAGGGGTGGGCAAACTACGGCCCGCCGGCACTTGCAGAAACTCCTAAGCGTGCAGAATTTTATGAACCATTTACTATTTTCATAAAAAATTGGAATTCTATGAAAATAGTTTCTGTTTGAGTTCTAACTATAACTGTTTAAATAGCGTTGAACGTACCGAATGTGAAGTATAAAAATTGTTTGTCCTATGAATATGTGGTTATTTACACACTGAATACATTTTCCTACTTTGTAATGAGAGTGTGCGGCCCTCGGCAGCAACGTTTTTTTTAAATGAGGCCCTCCGCGCAAAAAGTGTGCCCACCCCTGAACTAAAACATTGAAGTGTGAAAGCGTTTAGCTTTAGCCTCACAGCACCAAATGCGACTAGGCCAACAGTGGTGCGAAGCACTGACCTTGCTGTATTTGAAGAATGTGACCTTTCGGCAGTATGGCGGAACAGCCGAAGAAATGCCTTTCACAGCATAGTGTCGTGTAGTGAGACGCCGCCAGATGCAGGTTAACGCAAACAGACAAAAAATCCTACAGATACCAGCAAGGCGGCAGTGGTTATCGCGGTTTTCCTTTACTTCTGAAAACAACAGCTTGCCTCTGAATGGAACAGATGTAAAGGAATCGGCTAACGATTTAACTGCATAAAACTGTTCTGTAACAGTGAAGTTTCCAGCATGCATTATTGAAACCTAAGCCAGGCGTCCAAGAAAATATCAGCTATCTGATATACACTCGACAGATGCCCACAGCCCAACAAACTAACCCCCATCCCTCAACTTGACAACTCGCTTGAAGCCTGCAGACGAGATCTACTTTTATAAACGCGAAACAACACGGACATTTTTAGTTTCGAATGACGGAGGTGAGGAGCGAGGACCAAAACACGTCCACTACGCGGCAACATGCAGCCAGTCACGTATTCTGACTCGGTTCTCTCTAATGCCCGACATTGCCGACAATGACCTCACGTACCCGGCACGTGCGAATCACGTGCACGTCAATGTACCGGTTGACGAGAGGAAGAAGGCAGTGGTCTGTGCGTTGTTGTAAGCAGGATTGCCAGGCTGGCATTTTCAAGTGGTTTGGCATGAAAAAATGGTGTTTGGCATGAACGTCATAGTTTGGCATTTTTTTGGCCTTTTTTGATGGTGTTGGCATGAAAAAACATTTTTTGAAACCTCTGCCTGAGTTACTCCTGTCGGTTTGGAATTACAGAACTTTTTCTGAGGGCAAAGGTCCTCTTTTCCACCACGCTCTATTCTCGAAGATACAAGCGGCTTTGCCGTCTAAGTGACGTCACAGGGCAAAAAACGTAATGCTTTTCTGGGAAAGACTTCAAAAACTGCGGATCATTGCACAGCAGTGTTGCCAACCTTGCGATTTTCCCACGAATTTGGGCTTGTTTTTTTGTGGAGTTGCGGGTTTTTTGAAGACTTGCGGGTTGCTTGTTTTTGGGCTTGTTTTAACTGAAATTTGCTTGTTTTTTCGGCTTGTTTTTTGCAGATTTCTGTTTTTCTGATTGCTTTTTCTTCAATTTTTATGGCAATTTTCTGTTTCAATTTGCTCCTAAAAGCATATTGGGCGTATTTTTGTGAAAATTTGATCATTTTGGGCTAGCGTTTGCGGATTTGTTACCATGCTTTTTTGTTTAATTTACTTGCTGAATTTTCGTTTTGTTGCATTTTCCTGCCAACGCATGTTGGGCTTGTTTTCCAGTCAAATTACCTATTTTTGGCTTGTTTTTCGTATTTTCTTGCTTGTTTTTTCAAAATAACCTGGCACCACTGTTGTACAGTGTGTTAAGCCGTGTAGACTATAGGCCAGGGTTTTTTTAAGGCGTTTTAGGGACCCGATTCGGATCCCTGGAATTGAAAATCAGGTCCCTAGAATCAGAGAAAATTATCATCGGGTCCCTAGAGTCAGAGAAAATCGGGTCCCTAGAATCAGAGAAATCGGGTCCCTACAGGTCCATACTGGGTACCTAACATTTTCCTTGAAAAAAGCTGCTGTAGGCTACTGTTTTCGGAAAATAAATATAGAAGTCTGTGCAAATCAGGTTAGCTTTTGTGCTGAACAGTATTTAAGTTTCTTCTAGTACTGTATAGTGTTTGTTTTTATTTGCAGATTATTGGTATAGGCCTACCCTGTGATATGTATGCCATATGTGCATTGCATATCAGTGCAGCCATTGGCAATATTTTAATATAAGCACATAAGAGCGCTGCCAGATTTTGTAGATTTTCTTATAAGTTTTAACCACGATCAAGCCAATTTAGCAGATTTCCCTGGTTAAAAATAGTTACGTCAATGTGAATGAAGTAGATTTTGATATACTGTGTGCGTGCCAGAACAGCCAGATTTGGTAGATTTTCTTTTTGTAGTAGATATTTTGTGGAATTATGGACATGTCTAATGCTTGGTTTTAAGAATCAAGTGATTGGAAATTATGGCATGATTGTGCACGTGTATTTTCATGAACTGTGGTTTGTTATTTCCGGCATTCGTAGATAGCCTGATATTTTCGATTAAGCATTTTCAAGCAAAAGTAAATGATAACATATTTTGTTCTAGCTCCGGCTTCAGGGACAAAACCTTGTATATCAAAAGGTAAAAATGAGTAAGAGTAAAGGTAAAAATGAGTAAGAGTGTCTCCAGTTTCATTCTGTTTGTTTTTCTAAAGCCCAACATTCGTTTGTTGCTTTATATGCTGCAGTTAGTGCTTTGTTCACGAGCACCACTGTGTTTTTGCCAAATTACTCATCTGGTAATATCAAAACCAATAGCATTTCGCCTGTTTCAGCTTGTTTGGCATTTTTTGAAGCGATTTGGCATTTTTTTACAAGTTGTTTGACATTTTTTGTTCCCTTGGACTTGGCAACCCTGGTTGTTAGCCCAGCGCTTTCAATTAAAATTGCAGAGAATCGGAATACTTTGATGACGCATTATCTCATGGAAATAACCTAAAATACCCAAATAACTACAAAATCGACATTTTTGCGCAATAGGCAAAGGTGCATTTTGCACTTGTGAAGCAATCAATGTTCGCCTGTAATCCCTGCAAAAGGAATTGCGTGCTGTTTGCTAGAATTGGTGCAAATGACATTGGTTGAGTGTGGGTTTTTGTATGGTAGATTAGGGTTGCCAGATGGCCGGTATTTCACCGGCCTGGCCGGTAGTTTACTGCTAATTTAGCAGAGGCCGGTAAGAAGCGGGTATTTTGAAAATCTGTGCCTGAAGCCGGTATTTTGAAAATAAATGCATTGGAGTAACTCCATAAAGAACTAACGCGGAACTTCTGAAATTATAATGAGTCTAGTAGTGAAACTTGTCAGGACAGTTCCTTCAGCGAAGTTCATTTAAGTCCAAAATGTAGCAAAGTATCATTACATGTAACTTAACAATACTCATAGTCTCTTAATTTATTTGTTTATGAGCAGACACGAAGTCCATAGTATGAACACACACACTGCAAAACGCAGGTTGATAAAAACAGACAAAACAGAATGTAGTACAAGGCATTGAAGCCGGCGGAATCACAGGGTTACAGACACTTTTTGCAATTGCATTGAAGACAGAACCATAGGGTTACAGACACATCCTTAACACTACTGTTAGCTAGCACGTAACACTTGTTACAGCACTACTGCGGAGTAGGGCGCTAATTCGTAAACTGGTCGAGTCTAGGTAACATGCGAAAGCATTGTGGCTTGACACGCCATCGATCAAACGGACACTGCAAAGTTATCTCTTTCTCTGTTCTTTGTTTAGTCATATTTACCATAATCCTTCGTCTTAACACTTTTAGAACCGCCTGGTTTCGGCGATTTTCGGAAAAAAACAGCAGTTTTCGGTTGCCTTACCAACGCCCTAGCTCCTCCGCCCGTTGCGCTAGAGAGCTGTTCAGCGGCTCAAACGGATCGGCCAGTCTAGTAGATTGCTCTCGAAAAAAAAATTTTTTGGTTG
>Ga0210059_1005281_pt1 | contig 20816 bp, 15 predicted proteins | sample Ectturendosymbi2_FD_188042 | JGI IMG/M metagenome (GOLD analysis project Ga0210059, IMG submission 188042) | Ecteinascidia turbinata endosymbiont from Florida, USA - Sample 2 (SPAdes) (version 2) | ecosystem: Host-associated > Tunicates > Ascidians > Unclassified | place: Key West, Florida...
GTCAATCGCCGCCTGTCCAGTTTCTACAGCTTGTAAGAAGGATTCGAATGTAGCTATCCAATATTTGAAAACCGAAGCTGCATTGGAATCGGTTGGCAACACGTCCAAATCTTTCGGCTTAAGCAGCTTATCCATCCTTTAATGAATTAAATTGTTGTGCACTCGCCTGCGAATTCTACTGAACACTATCTGCAGAAAGCCAGGCTTTAATTCATTAAGGACACCGCTCAATCATGGAGCTGAACAAGCGAGCAATGAAACTCTGAAACAAACACAACAGCGTAACTGATCAAATGCTTCCCACAGCGGGTAAACTGCACTAAAAGAACACTTGGCGGTATTGCATTCCGAGACCGCAAGCACAACACAACAGCCGAGGGGCGAACACAGGGGCTCAATTAAGGATTGCAAGATTGCAGGCGCCACTACGTGGCAAGGACAAAGGTAATCATACATTCACCACAAACTGGCAAAACAAAATGATTGCGATTAAAGACTGTCCTCTCACCCTGAAGTGAAATATTACAAAACAGCTCTGCATGTGCGTGGCAGTGTACAAGCTTCTGACAGCTTTGCTTGCATTGGAGCTGGCACTGCTAGAGTAGGAAATTCTGAAATTTGTGTGTTCAACACAATATCAATTTAGATTGTTCAAAAATGTGGCTTGTTTCATGTCATTGCACAGGCGCTATTTAGACAAGGCAGGCATGTTGTTGTTTTGTAACAGTACTATGCAACGTTATAAGGAAAATTCTGTCTCCTGTTCCACAACCACCCGCATTAGAGACCTGCAGTGACAGCGTTTGATATTTCACTGGCTTCAATGCTGAGTACCTGCGGCAAGAAGGGGCCTGTCATGACAGCCAAACAGATCCTCTGGATGTGGCCCTGTTGTCACATTCACTTGTGGAAAGTTAGGTAGTGTAGAATTTGTAAAATATTTTTCTGTGAAGTTGCATTTAAATCAACAAGGTTTTGCATCATCAACACGTTATTTTGTAACACAGGTGATGGCATCATGTAGGGATGGGCATTTTAGAACAGTTTACTATTGCAAAATAGCTAAATCGAATCCAGAATACCAAATCCTATTTCGGGTTTTTCCTATGATGCGTTCCACCTGAAAACTACAAAAAACGATTGTTACTTAGAAACCAAGGAAGCCCACAAAATGCACTTTCCTTAAACCATCACTGGTGATCAGCATAAGAATTCATCACACAAACAACTATGGACATGCATTATGGAACATTTATAGGTTCTGGAATATTTCAGGGTCTTCATTTCAAATCCAGAAAATCGAATCCTATGCTGGAATAACTGTGATCTTGTGAAACGCTATCCATCAGTGTGCAAGTTCCAGCACACACCAGACATGCTTCAGCTGACCGCATTTACTGTTTCCAGTTGTATTCTTTAATTGCTACCATGATTTGGAACTACCAATTACTTGCATTGCACTAACACTGGTAGAGGCAATTGTCATGAAGTTTCTTGCCCGAGGATAGGTGGAAATTTTCCTTGGAAAAGGCCAAGTGCAAACAAGGTTGTGGTGTGTTATGCAACAGCTGATTGCACCTTACAAAGAAAACTCCGGTTAATTGCATCTCAGTTTGGAGAAACACATAAACTGCTTCATCACATAGAATTCTGGAATCCCAAACCAATGCTATTCACATGAAGAAAATATTCTGTTAGCAGCAAAATGTTCAATCGCATAAACAGGATATTTGCATAGATATGTATTCATTTGTAAATTAGTATCACTTAATCATATATTTAACTTCAAGGAAAGGTAAAGTGCACTGAGCAGGCAATAGCTCAATGCCATTGATTTGACTCTCCTGTGGAGATGGCAACTCATGGCTAGAAAATGAAATTGCCACCTTCCACTGAGATGCTGAATCAACACCGCAGGTTCATCCTCAAGTGGCAAAGTTGTACATTCAACTGATCAGACAGCAGCTTTACTAATTAGCTGGCCTTACAGAACAAAGAAAAGAAGTTCTAGTGTCAGTAAACCACCTTTGTTGTGTTCTTCATTGTCTAATCTCAAGGAAAAGTACATGACAGCTTTGAGACATTAACTTGTTAACAACTGGATTACACAGTCAGTTGCAAGCAAGCAGAACACAGATGGCCGCAAGTGTGGGAAACGTTCCACGACTGACACAGATGATTATTACATCACACAATGCGCAGGTTAAATATACAGTTCTGTGCAATTAGCGGCAACACAGATAGGGGGAAGGGGTGTGAACTGCTACCCTTGACAAGGCAAATGAAAAACCAGGCCCCCCACTTAGCTTATATTTCAGTAATTATTATTCTTTTGGTTTCCAGTAGGTTGCTAATTTTTTGTGTTTTTCGGATTGTTTTCCTGTGATTTTGGATTTTAGTATGGAATTCACATCAGGAATAACTATCATTTTGTACTGTTTTCTGAGTGTTGGCTAGTGGGCCCCTTTCGGTGGAAGTTTTCGCCCCATATCAAGCCTTTGGTTATGCCACTGCATGCAATACATAGCCCCACAACAACTTCGCGTTTGCTTTTCAATTGATGACCATTGGTCTGGTAAACACTGCAAGGTTTCAGAATTTGAAATATCAGGACCAAGGGATTTTTAGAACATTTAGAAGCAATCTCAGTTCTAGAAATTCTGTGTTTGGCATCAAGCTACCAGATATCAACAGTGCCAGGTAGCAACTTAGCAAACATGTGGATAGAAATAGGGAAAGGCATTAAACTTGCAGATATTGATCTGATACAGATAAATGTATATTCTGGTTAAATGCTTAAAAAAGCTTGGAAAATTTAACCAGATTCATCTGAAAAAAATGTTGTAGCCTAGGCCTAGCATATGATGATTGCAAACAAGCAGAGGTTTAGAATGCCGGTCAGAAATCACACGACCTGTTAATTAGCTTGTGAGACAGTGCTGTAACCTTGTTGAGTGTTTCTTTGGAGCACAAAGAGTGCCACTGCTAAATTTATTGCAGCTACAGAACTTGTTGAAACCATTTGTTTTAAAACCAGATGGCTCCAAAGTTTTAAGTTGAAAATGAATTATGAGACAAAAGTATAAATTTCTTGCATGGCAAGCAATGTCATCAACTGTTTATTCCAATAGAGCTATTTTTGAAATACAACACTTGACTGGTATTTTGTTCAGACAATGCGATGACATTTTCTGAGGCTAGCTGCCATGTCTTCAATATGAGAATCTTGTCGCAAAAATATAGCTTCAATGGAAATGAACCCGCATTACTTCGCATGACATTAAAATAGGCTTACACCTGATTTACTCCTTAACCCAGTGCAAAAAGCAGGTAAAACTTGTGCAAAACAAAACCATCACGATTTTTAACACTTTGGTGTCTGGTAGATTTCATGGATTTTCGTGCTGAAACAACCAGATTGCAGGTGGCTTTGCACAGGTGTAACTCTGGTGCTGAAAGTTGTAGAGAGCTGTTCAAAGGCTCAAAAGATGTGACAAGTCTTCTAGTCTGCACTGGAAAAAAATTTTTTGGTTGGGGGTGTGGATTTTTTGTGAGCGATGTCATAAGTGGAGAACTTTCAGGCCACCTTGGCCCACTTCACCTAGCCCTGAGCCCAAACCGTTAATGGCAGTATTTCGCCCAACTTTTTATTGGAAACTGGGCTACAATCCGATTCTTTTGATGCTTTGTATGACCTGCAGGCGTTTCAGGTTCAAAAGTTATGATCGAAAGCAACAGTGCATAACCATGCGGCCTTCGATAATGAAATTTGCAGCCGTCCACATGTAATTTAAAATGTAAGGTTTGGCGGCTGTGCTGACATATATTAAAGCAAAACAAATGCAAGGCAAGAAAATTAGTCGACACGATGCGTAACAACCTGGATGGTGATGTCACAAGGAGGTAGAGAATGAATACACAATCTATGTTTAAGTGTTCTGTGTTGGTTGACACTTGGCAGTATCTCATAAATATAACTCAAACTCATTGGCGGCCGTACTTCATATAAATGAAAGTAACGCGGCCGGCAATAGTAAAAGGTTGTACACCCCTGATCTAAAGTAAACAAAATATTTGATTAATTTGTTTATTTTAAATCATAACTTTTGAACCAGAAATGCTAGTAAGTTGATCAAATGCTCAAAAGACTCGCACTCGAGCCTGGTTTCCAATGAAAACTTCAGAGAAATACTTTGGCCTAGCAGTTGGGCCCTAGCCCAGGTGAATGAGCCAAAATGCCCCAAAACTACTTCACATATGATGTCACTCACAAAAAATCTGCAACCCCCAATCAAAAAAAAACAGTTAAAACCAAATCCCAACCAGTTTTTGGTGGTCCTGTTACCCTTTGTTATATGTGCGTTAAGTGCTTCAAGTACGCTACGTGCTTTGTGTGCATTTCTTGAACAAGTGCAATCCGAGCAAATGCAAGTGCCAGTCGTTTCGTTCAATCTTTTTATTGTTGATTTGAATGCACATCAGACAGGTCACAAGACCCAACACGTTAAGAGTTTGCTTTGAACTCTACAACTACAGATTTATATATCACAGTAGTTTTCACCACATTCTAAATAAATTTGAAAATATTTGAGTATACCGAATGAATACATATGGAAACATGTTTTTATTGAGAATTCTTTCTCACATTTAATCTGCCATCTCTCTACAAACAGTGGTAGCGCTCATGAAATATGTGTATTTGGTTCAACACAGTGATCATTTGAAAATATTTGAAAGATTAATCACATAAATGTAATAATATTTTGGCTTCAATTAAAAGGAATTGTTCATGTCTGTCAGGTAAATATTTTAGGTCTTGGTATTTTACAGAGAGATCATGTTGATGAATATGATTTTGACAATTATAATCAAGCAGTATCCGATGAGGTGGCAGTTCACCGAGGCTCATCCCATCATGCTGATGGTTCCTTGCGCTACAGTTCTCCAAAGGTAACAAATCTGGTTTGGGGATTCACGTTCAATTGTTTCCCACTGTAGTCTTGCACAACAAAACAACATCCGATTCCAAAAGGTGGAATTCTTAAATATATATATGCCAACAGGAATAAATTCATAGTCAAATATCTGTTTGAACAACCAGTTGCTAATCAATATTGAAGCTAAACATGCATAATTTGATGAACTTCGTCAGAGTTGAGTTTTGAAATTGTGGTTTGTATATCAGGACAAAATATCAGAAATCATGTTGTATCTTTGGTTGTATTACTACTTCTGTTCAATTTGGTGAAAAAACAAGAGGCTACGGATTTTAAAAACACTGTAACATCATGGTTTTGTTCTTTAGTTGTCAATATCCTTGAACATTGATAAACAACACACAATATGTGGTCTGCTTGGGTGACATTGTAGTGTAGCTGTAATGCTTCGACAGAGTAAGAATTCATTGCATCTAGTGGGGAATATGATGGCAAATCTCACATGGTTAAGTGCAGTTCAGAGCATGGTTCAATGATTTCAGGAGGTTGTGGTGTGTCATGCTAGATCTTCATATTTTTTTCCCAAGAGTTGCAAGAAAGATATGCACTCACTATGAATTCTATTCACTTTTAGTGATATTAGGGAAACTTTTGCCCTATCGCCAGGTAATCTAATTTTTCTGCCTGGTTCTTGTCTGGACAGTCAATGTTAATTATGGAAATCATTTTTTTGCAAAACTGTCATACCTGTTTGGAGAATTGCCTTGATTTTAATTGACACAAGCGTGAGTTGCACTAACCAGTGTGGTTAAAATGTTATATAGGCAATTGACATCCATCAACTTGGGTTGCTATTCATTTTGTTATTCCATTTCATGCCGTTCATAATATCCATGATGCTAAGTTCCAAGTTCAACCACTAAAAAAACATCAGTCCACTCTGTGAGGCTGCCGTAAAAAATTGACAACAGGCTCCTTTTTTAGAAACTGGTTGCAACACTACACACCACTTTCAATCGTAATAGCACTTTTTTGTTGTGGAGTGTCCTTTAATTTGAATGAGTATGGTGCTTGTTAAGCACTTCTTTTGAGTTGCCCAAATTACGTTTTCACAGCAGTGTAATCACCCTTGGTTTTATGGCAAACCTTTGCATGATGCTTTGTGATCAGTCTTCACAATGTATAGCCCAGATGAAGGAAAAAAGTAGATACTGTGTTGTATGGCATCTTAACACTTTCAAATGTTACAGTCTTGTCAGTGCTGTCAGCAGTGTGCAGTAATAATTTCCTGATTCTCTAAGATTCTTACTAGAAGTTTTACAGATAATTCATCCCGATTCACTATTCATTGTCGTTTGTGAGATGCTTGCTATCTTGATGGGTATGAGCTCAGGAGCCTTGCTTATTTATCAGATCTGTTTCTTCAACAACCATTTTGTGGTTTTCGCAATTGGATCTTTCTTTGACATCTGGTAAGTTTTTCTGTCTGTTTTCAATATCAGGACAAAACGAACATTAGTCACCCTATGCTTTAAGTCAGCATGATAATGTTTGCTTACCATATCAAATAGGGTGCATTTAGTTTGGTTTACGAAAACGAGTTGTTCTAGAACCTAGAACCTGCCATGCATTGGGATTGGTTGACAAGATGACCAACATACTTGTTCACCAATCCTGCATTGCACAGTGGCAATCTTTGTTTACATTAATCAGTCATTTTGCCATTGTGTTCTCATATATTCTAATCTCCACTGAAAATTTATTGTTTGCATAATGGCTTTTTGTATTGTTTCTGTTTATTAGAAGATTGTCTGCTGGTGTAGGACGCAGGCATACATTTATATTTCACAAGGTGTCATTGATTGACAGGTTCAATGAGCCTGGTATAAGCACTACGGCACCAGGCAGGAGTGCAGTACTCTGCCCTTGAATGGACCAGGGTTAAGGTGTCTTGTCAAAATGCTGTTATCCAAGCGCAAGCCAGTAAGACGTCTCAAGAGTGCGACACGTGATGTCAGATTTTAGCGAAGTGACTCAAGATGTCGGCAATACATGAGTGTCCTGTCCAGCCTTGCTCCATTGCATTTGGGCTCAAAGTAAAAGACCAGCATTTCATTGTTGAAGTTGACTTTCAGCTCACGTTTAGCTTCCTTGTTGTTGAGATGGAACACTGCTGACACTGTTTTTGTAGTACTGAGCTTTAGCTTTCCAGGTCTTGAGACCATTACCTATAGTCAACATGTCGTTGCTGAGCACTGCTTGCCATTCTCCATCAGCATGCATGATTGCTAGATCGTTGGCATGTGCATACATTATGGAAACGCAAGTGAGAGGTGCAGATGGAAAGAAAAGCGGTGCCAAGGCGGATCCCTGTGGGACACCATTCTTGAAGCATTGTAACCTGCTCCATTTGTTGTTACCGATGTTAAGAGTCAAGCTGCGATTGCCAACCAGCTCCATGATCATGCGGACCATATATGCCTGTCAGGTAGCAATTGCAGTAGTAACCAGGTTAGGCCACGATGCTCAGGTAGCAATTGCAGTAGTTACCAGGTTAGGCCACGATGCCTTAGTGTCACAGGCTGCTGTGAGATCAACAAACACAGCTCCGGCCTTCTAAACTGAATAGCTGTCCTCGATGTCTTGCATCAGTAAGGTGACCCAATCTGTGGTTGATGTCACATGTTGAAAGCCCACCAGCTCCCGCGGGAGTAATGGATTGATGATTGGTTCAATATAAGCATACGTTAGTTTCTCAAAGATTTTAAAGGGGATGCGGAGTAGAGATATCTTGAACTCTTTGGATCTCCCTAAGGCTTTTCCATAGTTGGGATCGCAACAACTTGTTCTCTTCTCCAGATCCAGGTAATTTTGAGTTAGCGCATGCAGGAATTGCAGAGAGGTTAGTGGACGTTAGTGATCTTATATCCTTTGACATGTGATTGCTCTGGAGACTGGTCAACCAGTGTCAATTCCAACTGCTCACGAACGAACGTGACAAAACCGTTCTTCGTGTTCAGGAATGACCCAGGTAGTGAGAAGTTGGGAATCACTAGATTGTCTGCGTTAGCACACTGGGTCTCCAGAAGGATTATATTGAGTGCCGTGTTCTTGTAGGCTAGCTGCTCGATGATGCTGATCTTGCTTGCAATGAGCCCAGTGCAGCTCAACTGTAATATGCTGGATCTTCAGTCATCTTCAGCAACATGGATGTTGTCTTACCTTGAAAAGGGAGGCATTTCATTATAATTCAACAACTTTATGAAAAAATGTAACCACTATGTTTCAGAATTTAGTGATTCTAGTATATGTTATAGAAGAGCAAAAATGAATCCTAACAAAAAAAAAGAATCATCAAAATCGGATCAGTGATTTTCAAGATATTGCCTTCTGAAATTTTGGCCACCATTAGCTGGCACTCTTTACCCACTTAACAAATTTGCAATTTTTGGCTTATACTCAAGGTAAAAAGTTGAGTGAAGTGGTGATTCCACCACTTTTCATAGCGTATAATAATGAAGCCCATTTTTAGCTACAGGCAGTAGTTCATTAGTTGTAAGGCTTTGTATCATTTTGGGGGAGGAAAAACAACCCCCAAAATTCCTATGTCGGAAACAAGATACCCTCCAAATTTTTTTGGTATTTGGTAGTTCCTTGTATGTGCTTTCTTGTGATGGTTCATTTTTAGATGAGACATTACTCTTTCACTTTATGTAAGATATATCTAGAGGGAGATTTTGTTGTTTTCATCAAATTCAATTTATTCGTTTTAAAACAGCATTTTGTGTTCTGTTTTTGTGTGTGGCTATTAAATCCTAGTTTTAAATATTTACAGGTTCATTGTCAATATGATGATATCGTTTCACAAAGGGCGTGTTGATGAATTTGGCTCCCCAGACTCTTCTCTTGATTCAGTACATCTTAATTATGTCAAGAACCGACTAGGTTTTCTTTTGGACTTGGTCATGAATGCTCCTATAGATTTACTTGTTCATTTCCTTGACTTACCACCTTCAAAAAAAGTCGCCACAATTCCTTTTTTTCGTTTGAACAAGCTCCTGCGCTTTCCTTACAGTCTTCATTGTTATGAAATACTTCTGAAAAGTGTCCAACTCAGGTATTGGCATGTTTTCTAGTGAGGTTTCAATTGCATATCACATAGTCTTTTCAAAAGAAATTTGTGATTATTGGTATCATGTAAAATTTGTGTTTGCTAATGCTGTAATCTCCAACATACACAAATATTCTTTGGTTCTGGTTTTTGGAAAAGATATTTCATTTCCTTCTGAAAAGAAATCGTTGCATCAATTTTTATTTTTGTACCCAGCACTCAACATTTATTTTAATGAGTAAACAAGACCTTGCTCTTGTGAACTTGCCAGTTTTTTTTTTGGTAGAAAAAAATGACTGTTAGTATTAATGCAATAAAAATTGAGAGCATTTCATAGTATTACAGAGAACAGTTTACAGTGATATCCTGAGATGATTAACTTTGCTGACCTCAACAGACTGGTATTTTGAAATGCTGAAATTTCCAACAGTTGCTGGGTTTGTGTTTACAGTATTACTTCTGTCCGTACAGTTTTTTTGATTGTTGGTACGGTCCTTATTATCATAAATGGTTCTGGTGTTTGGCATGCTCTGTCATGTTTCAATGGAAGATGTCGCTTAGATGGATGGACAAGCTTACCAACTACAGGTTAGATGTGGTACAGATGTTAGATGTAATATGTTAGGATTTGGTTCTTAATTTCTCATTTTTTTGTTTTTTTTTTTCAACAGCGAGTTCCATTTCAAAAGTGGGCTGTCATGCCTTAAACTCTTAATCTACAAAATCTTGCAAATTAAAAAAGTAGTTGAACTTAGATGCCAAAAGCTTGTTTCTTGAACTTGTTTTAAATGAAAAAAATTGAAAAGCAGCTCCTGACAATATTGATGATTGAACTGTCACATGCTTAAATTGCTTTTTCTCCAAGTGCTGTTTCAGAAGATTTCTTTCTTTTTGTCCCTTACAGGATGATTTGCACTAGGGCCAAGCAAGGCTGAGTCAAGCCAAGCTAAACGTAGGGAAGTGCTTACGCTTGCAATACTGTTTATGCTTGGCTGCGTCGGTTGCTATGTGAGCGAAGTTCGACGTGCTGCCCGTGTCTATTTGGTTGCTTGGGCTAAACAAGCTGGTATCTGTAACGATTAGATGTTGTAACAAAAAAGAGCAACTGCTGCTGTTGCTCTGGCACTTACAAAGTGTTCACAAGCTAAAAGGTGAAGGTAGCCTTCAATTGCATTAATTAAGTTCTCTGGCACTTCACCTTCAAATGGAATCTTAAGGTAAATATCTATCCAATAAAGCAACATTCAAACAGAATACCATGACTGAAAATACACAAAATATAATTTACAATACGAAATCATTTTGGATCCAACTCTATAGTTTTTTCCAAAAGACTAAAAGTTTTTTCAAATAGCATGAAAATACAAGTGACAAAAACTAGCAGAGGACAGGCATCTAGACTCATTTTAGTGGGATAGGTTACTGAAATCATAAGCCACAAAACACTCAAACTTATTACAAATAATTTAGATGAATATTAAATAATGAACTACTAAATCCAGCAAAATCTTTAATTTTTTATTCACTTTTAGATAACTTATACAAACATTTTGCATTGTCAAAACATAGACTAAATGTTAGTGGAGAAAAGGTGGTAGCTTTTGAGTTGAGGAATTTATCCTAATACTTGTTTTGAAAATGTTCCTATTTCACTTATGATTCAAACATTGAATCAAATTACATTGCCCTAAAACAGTGAGTTGTGGTGGCTGATTTTTGTACCGAGAAAATTGTACTTTTAAGTGCAGAACTACATCTTTACTGTTATCTGCAACTGAACAGAAACACTAAAGAAAGTAGTGCAAATAAAAGCCAGATAAAGGTACTGAATATCACTGCCATACCAATACACAATAGCTAAACTCATGTTTGCAATATAATGCAACTATACAAGATTGTTTTTGTACTATACAAAACTTCAAAATTTCTCAAAGAGCTCAATTATATTTCACCTTTAGAAGTTAATAATTCAAGTACGAAAATTTCATTAATACAATAAATAGTTATGAACTTACAGTTCAGGTGGACACATTTATGGCCTTGATTAGGATTAACCTATATGCCTTTGACCAACAATGCACATCATTATCAAGTTTTTTATCTTTTCACTTTATCTGCCAGATGCTTTTCACAAATCTTCATTTTTCTACCTCTACGTATGGTTTTTGCAAGAATTGCCTAATAATGTACCAAAGTATTTTTGTACTTTGAGTTTGAATATAACATGTGCCATGTAGCTGAACCAAACACTTGCTGTACAATTTCCACCTAATTTCCAAAATGCATGCATTTCCTGTAATAGATAACAACTACAATCCAGCAATCCAACCAAAATATCTAACTGTAATATTTTATGCATGACACCAATTGGTAAAGTGAGGTACGGTACATCTTTAATGTGATAGCCAAAACAGCATTCACACAACACCATGATTTTGAAAAAAAAATTGACAAGAAGACCCATATTAATGCTGTAGGGTAGCCACAAGCTAAATGATATTGGCTGAAATGTCTGTGACAGGAACCTTATTTCATTTCAATCTGCATGGTCACAGCATATACTGCATGGTATATGCATGATTCATTTTTATTGACTGTGTGGTACCCTTAAAATTATCTGATGAATTAGTGAGTCACGTACAAACATAGGTAAGAGATGTACATTGAAGGTGGGAGAAGTATGTTACACTGGAGGATATAAAGGGAAAAGTCATGCAGCAATCAAGACATTATAGATCACAGGCATGTAGCGGAGACAAAAAACAATTTTTATCAACACAGGTCATAAAAAAGCACCACAGTTACCCATTGACCAGTATGGAGTACAACAGTCACAAGTATGTCCCACAGGAAACGAATCAGACCTACATCTGAATAAAATTGAAGAGACAAGAAGAAACAAGTATTTTTTCATTTAGTTTTCACAGTTGTCCTGGAAGATTTGTATAATCAGTCTTGCAACCAGGAACACAACACATTCACTATACTCCAATTCGATACACATTTACCTGAATGATGTACATTAAAAGTGTAACTGTTGAAACATACCCATTCAACAGAATCTTACCGTTTGGTAACAAATGTGAAATCAATATGACTATTTGTTTCATGACATTGGCACCATAATTCAGCTTAACAGAATTGTGGGCTTATCATTATGACTACAATCTGATTCTACCATGGTTAAAACAGACAGAGTTCCATTGATATGATTGAACAAATTTACACACCCTTGCCTTTAAAGAGTTACAGTATAATGTAGTTAATAATTTTGCAACTGACAAGCTGTTATTTGCAGTGATCTTAAGCATCTACATTAATTACACATTCCATCGCATTTTCAGCTAGTTGGCACATTATAATATTGTGGATGTGACAACATGTACTGGGATGTGGATCTTGCATTGTCGTACTGTATCAGGAACCTGCACTGAGATAATGTTACTGTAGTGCTAGGCAACTTAATCATTGTAGCTTGCTACTGTATGCTGATAATTGGCAATATCATTACTGACTATGCAGTACTAGCCTGTTGCACTCCGCTGGTACTTTTGAAACTAAAGTAGCCCAGGTGTAACTCCATCGGCAATAACACTGGTCCATCATTTCAATACCCATACAAACCATTACTACAGTTCTTCCTCACTGAAATGTTGTGCAAATGCATAAAAACTACACCTTCCTGAATTATACCCATGGAGTACCTCAACACCATCCCTGCTCAAGCCGAGATTCAGACTGAGCTCGGATGAGCAGTTCCCTCCAGAGCGTAAAAATTTTTGGGCTGGCGCAGGCGCGGGCTGAGCAAGGCGTTGGAATTTCGTCATTATAGAACAAACCAGTTTTCAAGCTTTGCTCAGCTTTCCTCAATCCTAGTGTAAACCAACCTTATCACCTCCTACCCATGACTTCCGCTGCTGATCAGATTCTGTGCGACTGATGATTGGCAGCAGCCGTAAAAAAGTAGTTAGCAAATGGACACTGCAGCAGCTGAAATTAAAATGTGTACATCAGATATGTTGCATATTTAACTTAGGCCCATGTTTTTCTCGAAAGGGCAGCACTTACTAGGTAGAATGACAAAAATTTATGTCTAATCATTGTGCCACCAAATGAATTAATTACTTGTGACTACACTTACAAGCACTAGTGTTTCTGTATGCTTTCGAGGAATCAGTCGACTGCGCTCTGCTTTCATCTTTTTGGGATGATTCAAACTTGCACATATCCATATTCAAGTAAGCACTTTCCACGATGGGTGTAAGCAAGGAATCGATCAGCAAATATTTAATAGGAAATCAATTTCGCGTAAAATTACGTATCCTCAGTCCTTATTCAAATTTCTATTTGAACAAGGACTGAGGATGCGTAATTTTACGTGAAATACATTTCCTATTAAAAATTTGCTGATCAATTCCTTGCTTACACCATCGTGGAAAGTACTATGGGCGTCGGAAGGATTTTTCCAGGGGGGGGCACTAGGGGATTTTTCCAAAATTTTTCCAGGGGGGCCAAAAGTAGTGATTTGTTTTTTACCACTCAAAACTAAGAAAACAACCTTTTTATGCTAAAAGTTTTAAATTCCAGAGGGGGGCAAAGGCACCCCTACCCCCCCTTTCGACACCCATGGAAATTACTTACTTGAATAGTTGTGAGAAGTTACAGATTTGATAAAATTGGACTCAAATTCAGAAAAACGGCGGCCCCATTTGCGGACTTCTGTGTTTGTATGTTTTGAAATCGTTCGGTGACCGCTGGACATGCCAGGAAATGTCAAATAATCTGTTGCATTGCAGAATGCCTGTTGGAAGCGGAGGAAAAAACTGTGTAACGTTAATTTAATATAACTGCCCCTGAGGTAACAAAAACTGAAGAGCCATTGAGTTCCCAGGACATTTGGGCAAAGCAATACGTGGAAGAAGATACTGAAAGAATTAGTGAATCGCAACTGGCATTAGCTGATGCATGGTGCTATTAAGGTTGATTCGGAAGTCTTGGAATGTAATGTATCTTGGCGATGCAGTGCAAAAAGATCATGCGAAGAAAAGCTTTTTCAGATTTTATCTTGCCCAATGCATTTTTACAATGATCCGAAATAATACTTCAAAGCATGTATCCACAGAACAGCTGCACTGAAATGACTGTTAACTTAAGTTTGAACAAATGCACGATTTTTAACTTTGCGAACGAAATGTTTGGAGATTCCACTGCAAATAGTGCATCAACTTACAAGGAAACAAACTTCATGTAAACGGCGGAACTATGTCTGGGGTAATAAAATTGTCGGAATCACTTGTTTATCATACCCTGTCAACAATCAAGAAGCTTTTGGAAAGAGTTAGGCACACGGTTGACACTTGCGGAGATAAACTTAACACCAGCAGTGGGGCTGTGTGTGGAAGTGTTGACGTTTCACAGAATCAGGCCATTAATGCACATGATGCAACCGCACGTGGCGATGTTTTGCAATGCAGATAGTTTATTCTGTAGAAAAAAGAATTACTAACCAACTTCATAAAAACTGCAATATGAAAATATCAAGCATTAATTGACAAAAATATTCAAAGGTGTTGTACATTTTGAGGAGCATGTATCACGTGTAGTAGAAGTATTATTCACGCAACACAAAAAAGTTTAGCGAAGACATCGCAAATCGCTGTCACGTTTTAGTTCGTTCCGAGATGATGCGGGTGATCAGGATGATGAAGTGGGATTCCCCTTGCTCTATATGTTTTTTAATTTTTTTCATATTTTATGTTGTTGATATTTGTCCATTTTCTTCAGTATTTGAGTGTTTGATATTTTTCCCATTCTCGATTTTCTGATATTTTTAATAATTTTCATATTTTAACGTATATAATATTTTCAAAAGATTTTCAGTATTGTCATGTACAACTACTTGTGATTTCAATTCGTTCCAAGTTTATGCGACTTGCATTTCGTTGGGTAGCGAAAGGCATGTCAGGTTGTAATCCGATTAAGCCCTTTTTGGTGTCTTCAGCGCCGACTGCAGTTTCGTCACAGGTCGGTCATGTCGCAGCACTATAGCGAAACAAGGTCAATTTGAATGGTTAAATCAACTGAAGACAATTGTGAGAAAGTTTGGGAAGAAAAAAACTGTCACAAAGCTTGCGTAATAGTCCATCAGTCAAACGCTTGAAACACCCAACTACAAAAACGTGGGCGTAGCTGTTTTTCATGCGTCTGTAATCGTGGCAGTGAAGTATTTTCCTAAGCGGTGAAGATGCTCGATTGCAGACGTTTGACAAACTGTCAACTTTTCGACCTGCCACACCAAGCGATACAACCGTATTTAGTTTGCACTAAAAACTGTAACCAATTTGATTTACCTTTTTCTGTGGACAACGCTATGGCATTCGGAAGAAATTGTAATAACCATCACTTGATTTGTATTTTACCTCCGACCATCAGTGGTTTAACGAAAAGGAAAGAACTCTGGCTAAATTATCCGTTTTTATGCAAAAACAGTGCCGGCGGCAACGAAGGCTTTTATATCAATCTTACGTGATTTAACATCAACAATGCAGGCACCGATAACATTAAAACGTTTTCTGAGAAAGAAGATGTGCTGGTTAGTGATGCAGTGACTGACTTTTAATTTCATTCTTTCAACAACGTGATTCGATGGGACAGGTGTTTGCATTACAGTAAACGCCTCTTAATAATTAGTCCCAGCCTATTTCGGATTCAACAAGCGGCAGGGTTTCACGTAAAAGGTAGAAAGACTACCTGGTCCAACGAAAAAGCGTCATTATAGGCGAACTGCTGTTACAGCCGAAATCATTATAGACGAATTCTACTGTATTTTTAACAGAAAAATTTTGTCCCAAAGCAAATTGGCTTTACGGAAAGATTTATTATCTCAGGATTTATTTCTGCTGTAATAGATTAATCTTCACTGTAGGTGCGTAACGAGGGGAGCACAATTCCCCTGGTGCCGAATCACTATGGGGGCGCCAGAAAGTCAAAATGTCACATGTACTTTCTTCAATACAGTACGTTTACTCTTAAAAGACCTCAGGTTCGAACATGGGGGCGCCAGACTTGTTTCTTGCCCCAGGCACCATCTAATCTCATTACGCATCACTGCACAAATTTGGAAGAAAAAACAGGGGTTTTTCCTAGAAGCCCGTGTCCAAGGCAGGAGTTCGCGGTGTGCGGCAAACCGACTTGCGTGTTTATGCAGACTGGCATGTTAGATTATGTTTGCTCGAGTAAATTCCCTGTGCACGCGTGAAATATTTCGAACATTTGCACATACTTCAGACACTTGCTGTCTGTCAGAAATCCATCTTAGCCAAGATGGTACTAATCGATAAAATCAATGTTACTGTTGTTGATGTTCAAAAGTGCTCACGGTCTTATTTTTTACTTGAAAATTTCCTCTGACGCTGTGCACTCGAACATGCATATATCATACAAAATACTGCTCAGCCTCTCCCTGCATATTTACAAAATTCATTGTTCTCTTTTTGTGTGCAGATTACAGATCGAGAAAGATTTTCACTTCTTCATTGGAGCCTTTTGTTGACAGCGTGTATTGGTTTGTTGCAACAATAACATCCACTGGTTATGGTGATATAAAGCCCATGACGCAAATAGAAATGATCTATGCTAGTGTGTGGTCTGTCGGGGGAAAGATCCTGTTCGGTTATCGGTTTGGCTTTGTGGCTGCAACATTGGCAAATAATGGAAGTCTACGGGTGTGGTATGAACAGAGAGTTGCGGTATGTTTATTTTGTTTTGAATGTGAACTTTTCTTTGATTTGCTTGTGGAATTGATTTGCAATTTCGGTGAAGTGTGAAAAACATTATTTTGAAACGTGAAAGCAACAATGTTTATGAGCTTTTCATATTTGCAGCTACGTGGTCTGTTCAAGAGAGCAACATAATTAAAGTTGATTCTGTGTGAACTGTAAACTGAAATATGTGTTTAAATTTTGCTAATTCCAGTTAATGTTTCGGTTTTGCAAACAAAAACATGTCCAAATTCACGGGAAAACCATAAGGCACTGCACCCCTGTGCCCAGTTGATTTTAATTTTCTGATTTCTACTCCTGTTGCTCCTTTGGCACTATCCTTGTTCTATCAGCACTAAACTTGACTACCCTTGTAGGGAGTGGTGAGAGGTGCTTGTCATTGCAGTTAGGATTCTAACCCTTTTACAAGCTTTAGCACCATTTCGGTTTGCTGAGAATGACAAATCCATCAGTGTGCAGCCCTCATTAACGTAGTGCCTTCAATTTTGGCCCAGAAAAGCATTTCGGGTGGACGTTGCTGGATTAGTTGGACAAACTTAATGTGCAACAATTTGGCATACGATTATGCAGTTAACAAGAACAAACCAGTTCCTCATTCATGGCAAGGAAAGGAATGGTTGGAGAAGATAGGCTTAAAGGATTTCGGAATGGGCACAAGTAAACCTAGAATCCACAAACATTGGACGGGCCAAGGCTTTTAATCGCTGCAATGTAAAAGTTTTTGTTGACAACGTTATTAAAGTGTTTTAGGCATGATTAGGCTTGGAATTCACTGAAATTTAGAATCTTGGTCAAACTGGTGTAAACATCGTTTCAAATTTCAAACAATCCCTTTGTCAAACTGTCAGCAGACAACAGATTACGAGTGGAGAAAGGCATAAACGTATCGATGTACTGCTGCATAAATGTTGTTGGAAACTTTTTCCTACAAAGATTTGTGTTTCCAAAAGGTCGAGTTAAAATCTCAGTGCTAAGGAGTATTTCAAGAGGAAGTAGAAAAGCGAGCGTACCAATCAGAATGGTTGAAGTCTGATATGTTCCCTGAGGATAAGTCATTTCATTTCAATATGGCTATCAAAAGACCAGCCAGGTGTTTTGGTAATAGACAACCATTCAAGCCACCTTATTGTGGAAACTTGAGTTTGTTCGAATGCACAAGCACGGCTTGTATCTTTTGTAACTTTCCCACCTCACTACAGGCTTTGGACGTTGGAATCCTCGAAAAAATCGATATCATGTTATTGAATTATCAGGCAAATCATTTGTTCACAACGGAAAATATAATATCCTCATTTAAATTCAGAGATTCAGAAAAATTCCTCCGAGTTCGGAGATATTTTGCGAAGAAAAACTTTTATTGGAGACTTTCTTCAAGTATGACGAAAATGCATTCTTGTAGCAGCGGGACCTCTTCTAACAAAGTTATCGTTATAACTATCTACCCACTACTTAAACGCCCAAGTTCAAATCAATATGCAATATAGTCCATGCTGCAATCATCACAAGCCAACCCAGTAAAAATGTTTTCAAAGCATGTGTTTCAAAATGAATATTCTGAAGGCGAGATGATGTCGTTTGCCTATACAGACACTGATGAAAGCGAAACCCTAAGCATTTCAACCAGCGATAACAGGTCTGATGGTAAAACTATTACCACCAACAGTGGAGACTTAGTAATCGGGAAAGTTCCTTCCGTTGGTGGCTGCTGCAAGTTTTATGTGAGAAAAGTGGTGCGGATGATGACGATCTCAAAATAAGCTGCATGCCACTGTCCAGAAAAATCAACAATGGTGGATTCATCTTCACAGAGAAAGCTTTGGTATTTTCATGATCCCGCATGGTTAGTTTGATTGTCTGTGGTGTGTGTTGGTACGTGCTTTGACAAATTCAATTTGTGGCACTATCAACTGCTGCAGGTGTACTTGCACAATTAAAATTATTGCAGGGCGTTTCTACACTTTTGGGATGGGAACTACAAGATCCCACTGGGGTGGGAACGTCTGGAGTTGAATTTATTTGGCGATAATTGGGAATTTCCATTACGAACAAAAAATCATTGTAACGACGCCAGGGCTTCAAAAAAAATGGAAGGTCATCGAGTCACAACCATGTTCACAACTCAATGTTGCGTATATGTGGGAAAGAGCTGCCAGGTGATCAACACAGTTGCGCAGGAAGTGCTGTGACGCAACCTGTCCCTCTGTGGATCAGGAGGACCTGGGCATGGCAGAGAAAGTGTAAACCCAGCTACAATGAAACTCTGCATGGGTTCTCATAACCGTTTCACATCAAGCAAGCTCTACAGATGTTTGCAGAGGTTATAGCATGAGGATGAGTCAATTGGGTGAGTCTTCCAATGCAGCCACCATGTCAGTGGAATGAAATGGTTGGAAGCTCCTGGGGTATTCTGAAAATTCTGCGTTCAAACTCATCTACCACAAGAAGTGATCCACAAACTCTAACGCACTGCTCCTCCCAAACAAAAGAACACCATCAACACAAAAAACAAATCACAACGCAAGAGGAATTGTTTAATCATGAAAATAGCCATCCATATGATGAAACAATGTCGTATCGATTTGGAATTGTGTAACACAAAATACTATCAAAAAGCAAGGTCCAACACATCCTTATATATTGCTAGGCTGAGTGCATGGCTTTCAGTAAGCCACAGAATCAACTTTCATCATGCACAACAAAAGTTTAAACGTTTCAGAACCGTAGAGGCGCATTCTTTCAGCCTTCGATCAACTTGATAGAAAAACTTTTTCCAATTGCAATTTAAGAACAAATGATGTTGCCATTACTAACATTGACTTCGTGCCATAAATAATAATGGCGTGGTTGATCAAATGGTATTTTTGGTGTGATTTACGTCAGTGCTGAGTTATAGACCTGCTTTTGTCCATGTTTATTTGATAGGCAGTGATGAACCCAGAGGCGAATTTTCATTTTCAGGGCCCTACTACACTATTTTAAATTGGGGGCCCTTCTGGAAGGCAGAGGTGGCCCTAGTCACATTTTCAGACTCCGAATCCGCTTCTGTTCCAAATTTTGAATCAGGATCCGGATCTGAAAAATTTCAAAATTTGAGAATCCGACTCCTGTTCAGACTCTGGCTACCATGGATGCAACCAAAATTCAGCAGTGTTTTTACTTGAGCAATGCCATACAGACTCCTGCTGCTGAAAATGAAAAGTGACTCCGGGTCCGGTTTTTCACAAATTCTTGACTCCGGCGCCAGTGTCAAGCGAAATTTCTGACTTCACGCCATGTACGCATGCACAGAGTAATGTTATACATATCAAATACGCTGGGAAAACTGATGAATAGTGCTTGGGAATTCGTGTTTAGGTAAGTGTGTCGGGTTAGGGTGAGAAAAAGAAGAATAATGGAGGTCTAAGACCAAGTCCAAAAATTTTCAGTGGTTAGAGTTATTCCTGTACTGTAGCTTGTTATGGGTACCTGACATCTAACCAAAATGTTTTAATTTACACAACACATATCAAAGAAGTAATTGTCAAGCTTTATTTTTTTATTCTGAGAAGCAAAATAACTGACAAACAATAACAGATCAGAACTTTCGCTTGACACCAGGTCCGAAAGAAAAACACGGAATCCTGCCAGAGGGACTCCGGCACTCAAGATCCGCAGCCACCTCTGGTGTAGACCCTTTCGGCAAACTAAAAAACTAGGTCATTAATTTTGCCTTTTCAATAACAGCTCGTAGTGCATCTGCTTTGGCAGTGGCTTTCTTTTGCTTGCAGAGCCGGATTAAAGGGTAGGGGGCCCGGGGCAATTTTTAGTGGAGGGCCCCTATGACGTAATTCATGACGTCATCGTTTGTAAAAGTTATGTTTTCGCTGATTAGCAAGGTTCCCGTTTGGTTTTTCCGGTAGTCGAGAATGTGCTTTCTCAAATTTACATACAGTTAGCTGCGAGAAGAGAATTTATTAATACTAGGGTGTATTTTTACTAATAACAAAT